>Ga0265328_10000002_pt1 | contig 275819 bp, 255 predicted proteins | sample 41624metaG_FD_202086 | JGI IMG/M metagenome (GOLD analysis project Ga0265328, IMG submission 202086) | Rhizosphere microbial communities from Carex aquatilis grown in University of Washington, Seatle, WA, United States - 4-16-24 metaG | ecosystem: Host-associated > Plants > Roots >...
TATTAGTTCGTTGCAAACCAGTTAGCTCAATTTAGGGCATGTATAGCCTTTTCAGTCCGCACATTATTGTTAATGAGAGTCAGCTTTAAAGCGACCTAATTAAAAGATATGGGGCAAAAATCAACCCTTATGAAACATATGGCATCATGTAAAACTAGCATTCCATTTTGATTTGTTTTTGAATATTCGCCTCTTACTAAGGATTTTAGATATTTATTTTCCTATTGTTATGCATAGTGGTTTCAGATAGTCATTTACCCAAGAAGTAGTCGAACAAACAAAAAATGGTGAGACTCAACCAACTTCGACCCGATTACGGCCATTTTCCTTGGCGTGATAAAGCGCGCGGTCAGCGCGAGTTAGAATATTATTGATTTCATCCCCCAACATCAAACTCGTAACGCCTAGTGATAACGTAACATGAATTTCATGAGGAGATTCGTTATCGATCTTAATTCTTGTGTTGTCTATTTCCACACGCATCCGTTCAGCAATTTGCTTGGCATCATGCAGCGAAGTGTCCGGTAGAATCAGCGCAAACTCTTCACCTCCGAATCGCGCAAGTAGGTCTGTCGGACGAACAAGTCGAGCCAGTATGGAAGCCACGGCGAATAACACCTCGTCACCCACCACATGCCCGTGAATATCATTGATCTGCTTAAAATGATCAAGGTCAGCGATCAGCAACGCCATCGGTTTATTATCCCTTAGCGCACGGGCAATCTGGCGCTGAAAAAATTCATTCATCCAGCGTCGATTGAACAGACCGGTTAAGCCATCTACATTCGCTAAGTATTCCAGTTCCTGCTGATGGCGTAGTCCGTTGATAATGGCCACATTATTTTTGCGCATACGCTTTGCTAGAACATGCAGCAAATTTCTGGAGAAGTTATGAGACGCTCTTACCAATCGCCAAAGGGTTTTATTATCAATTCTCAACAGGTGACAATCACTTGCAGCAATCACTTGAGCAGAGGTGTATGCGCCATCAAAGACGGAAAGTTCTCCTACGCAATCGCCAGGGTGGAGAGTAACAAAGGATTCGTTGATTTCAACATCAAGATAAACTTTCAGCGATCCAGTTAGCACAACATAGAAATGCTCGTTTCTGGCATTGGCATAGATCAGTGTTTTACCTGAAGGAATATCTAGCAATTCACATTCGGCAATCAGATGACCTATATCCTCGACACTCACCCCCTTGAATATCAAGGAACGATGGATAAGTTGGAGATCTTTCTCTAACAAAGCTGGCGTTACGTTGGTCATGTTGTCTTCTATTTGATAAAGATGTTGTCAAATCAAAGAGAAATGATTTAGTTTTATAAAACTCAAATAAATAAGACTCTATGTTAGCTGGATATTGTGGTAACACGAATACGGTTCATGCTACTACAAAAAAGCTGGATACTGCAAATTTAAAACTCGTAGTCTTTAACAACTTGAAGTTTAAATTTTTTTGAATATTTAGACATGAAAAATGCACCTTAATTAGTTGAACAAAGTGTCCAACTTTTGGGGTGCAGTTCAACAGAGTGCTTTTTTATTTTACATAAGAGAATTATAGATATAATGAATAAAAAATACTTTCAAAAAGTGTTATATCGCTTTAATAATCTCTTCAACAACATGTTTAGCATCGCCAAAAACCATCATAGTTTTATCTAAATAAAACAATTCGTTATCTAAACCTGCGTAGCCTGCGGCCATTGAGCGTTTATTAACGATAATGGTATTTGCCTTGTATGCTTCTAAAATAGGCATACCGTAAATTGCAGTACCAGGTTTCTTCGCAGCCGGGTTTACTACATCGTTAGCGCCAATCACAAATACCACATCGGTATGTGCGAACTCATTATTAATATCTTCCATCTCTACAACTTGCTCGTAAGGCACATCCGCCTCGGCAAGGAGCACATTCATGTGCCCTGGCATACGTCCAGCAACGGGATGGATGGCATATTTAACATGCACGCCTTTGCTGATTAATTTACTGGCAAGCTCTTGCAAGGCATGCTGCGCACGAGATACCGCTAAACCATAGCCTGGCACAATGATCACTGAGTCTGCATTGGTCATTAAAAAGGCAACATCATCTGCCGAGCCGGCCTTCACGGCTTTTTGTGATCCATTTGTTGCATTATCCACTGCAGAATCGCCGCCAAAACCACCCAACATCACTGATAGAATATGTCGATTCATGGCTTTACACATGATGTACGACAAAATCGCCCCTGATGAGCCTACACATGCCCCCGCAATGATTAATACAGGGTTATTCAAAGTAAAGCCAATACCTGCCGCTGCCCAACCTGAATAACTATTGAGCATGGAAATTACCACCGGCATATCGGCACCGCCGATTGGAATAATAAGCGTAATGCCCAATATTAACGCTATTGCGCACATAACTAGAAAAGCGAGTTGGTTGCCTTGAATGTAAAAAATAATACCAAAACTCAGCATTAACAAGACAAGAATTAAATTCAGCAGATGTTGATGACTATAAATAATGGGTTTAGAGCTAAATTTACCTGAAAGTTTTCCAAACGCGATGATAGATGCGGTAAAAGTGATAGCACCAATAAAAGCACCAATATATAACTCAATTCGCTGTACCGCAGTGTGCTCCTCAGCCGTGTTATAAACTGCGGCTATAGCAATAAGCACTGCCGACAAGCCCACAAAAGAGTGCATTAAGGCGACTAATTCAGGCATCTTTGTCATCGGAACACGTTTTGCTGCGACAACGCCCATAAATGCGCCCAACATAATAGCGAGAGCAATCAATGAATAGACGAGATGACGACCCACAAACAACGTAGTTAAAACGGCAAGCATCATGCCTGCTATGCCGAATGTGTTGCCTAACCTGGCGCTAGTCGGTGATGCCAAGCCTTTGAGTGAGATAATAAACAGCACCGCAGAGATCAAATAGGCGGCAGAAGTAAAATTAGCGTTAACAGCAATCATTTGTTCTGCTCCGAGACCTTTTTATCTTTCTTTTTAAACATCTCAAGCATTCTGCGCGTCACCATAAAGCCACCAAAGATATTAATCGAAGCTAAAAACACTGCAATTGCACCCAAGATACTAGTTAAATTAAATGTTTCACCATTTACATCAACGACTTGCAACATCGCGCCAACAATTACAATGCCAGAAATCGCATTAGTCACTGACATCAGTGGTGTATGCAATGCCGGTGTAACATTCCAAACGACGTGATAGCCAACAAAAATAGCTAACACAAATATCGTGATATTTTGCATCGTTAATAATTCATTCATAAGTGTATTCCTATTGCTTTTCCATTATTTTTTTGTAATTTTGTTATCTTTACAAATCAAACAAGCAGTCACTAACTCATCATCCTCTGGAATGTAAAAACTGCCTTCCTTTGAAACAACCAGCTTCAAAAATTCCAGAATATTTCGTGCATAGAAGGCTGAGGCATCTGCACTCACCAGGCTCGGCAGATTGGTATATCCTACGATAGTGACATTATGCTTTACGCTCACTTGATTAGCTTGAGTCAATACACAATTACCTGCCCCATTTTTGCCAAAGCCAGCCGCCATGTCGATGATTACCGATCCAGGCTTCATCTGTGCTACCGTTTCGGCATGTAACAAAGCTGGTGCCTCTTTGTTGGGTATTAATGCAGAGGTAATCACAATGTCGGCCTCTTTTGCACGGTCAGCGACTAGCTTAGCCTGACGCTGCATCCATGAAGCTGGCATTGCGCTCGCATAGACGGATTCACCCGATGCAATTTTTACTTCTTCTTCTGTTTCAAAAGGAACATCTAAAAATTTGGCTCCTAACGATTCAATCTGCTCTTTGACTTCAGGTCGCACATCTGAGGCCTCCACCACGGCGCCTAGGCGTCTTGCAGTAGCAATCGCTTGCAGTCCTGCAACACCCGCACCTAAAATCAATACTCTCGCAGCTTTCACTGTGCCTGCTGAAGTCATCAACATTGGCATAAAGCGTTGATAAAAATTGCTAGCCAATAATACCGCTTTATAGCCCGCCACATTAGCTTGCGAAGAAAGTACATCCATACTTTGTGCCCTGGTATTTCTAGGCAGATCTTCCAAAGCAAAAGCAGTAATTCCACGTTCTGCCAACATTTTTAATTGCACTTTATTGTTGGATTCCAACATACCGATTAGAATCGTGCCTGAACGCATCGCTTTAATTTCGTCAGATTCTGGCGCACCAACTTTTAGTATTAGTTCGGCCTTAAATACTTCTTTTAATGAAACCAACTCTGCACCTGCCGCCAGGTAGGCTTCATCAGTAATGCTTGCGCGCTCGCCAGCGCTCCTTTGTACGAGTACTTGACAGCCTAAACCGACCATTTTATTAACGGTTTCTGGCGTCGCGGCGACACGACATTCGTAAACCTTAGTTTCGGTAGGAATACCAATTCTCATCATGCTCTCTTTATTAAGTTATTGATTCGCCGCCTTGCAGATATCAACAAATTGCTGCGCGTTCAGTGAACATCTGCCAACCAAGCCACCATCTACATCAGGCATTACAAACAATGCCGCAGCATTTTTTGGCTGTATGCTGCCGCCATACAAAATACGTACATTTTTCGCCACAGTTGCGTCACACCTGGCAACTCGATCACGAATGAACGCATGTACTTGCTGTGCCTGATCAGGCGTGGCAGGCACATCTGTACCGACGGCCCAGAGCGGCTCGTAGGCCAAAACAGCTTTCTCTAATGCCCCTGCACCATAGCGCCGAATGATGGAATCTAACTGGCGCCCCACGACGTATTCTGTCCAATCCGACTCGCGCTCTTCTTTTGATTCGCCCATGCAAAAAATAGGCGTCAAGCCAGCTTTTACTGCGGCGTTAAACCGTGTTGCAGCTGTATCATCGGTTTCATGAAATTGAATGCGGCGTTCTGAATGGCCAACAATCACATAACTGCAACCGTAATCGGCTAGCATAAAGGCAGAAACCGCACCGGTGAGTGCTACATTCTCATTCGAGCACAAATTTTGCGCGCCCCAATGTACATTAGTGCCTTGCAACAAAGTTTGTGCTTGAGCAAGATAGGGATAAGGCACGCAGACAACAAAGTCTGCATGATGCAAATCGCGCACGCCGTTAACTACAGATCCTAACAATGCTTGGTTTTGCGCGATACGGCCATTCATCTTCCAATTACCAACTACTAACTTGCGTCTCATTTTTTACCTTGGTTTAAGAGTTTACAAAACTAAACTATCTTACGATTGCCGCCAGCTCACCTTTAGCATATCGAACGGCCATCACATCTAAAGAAATCACCTTGATTTTTGAAGCTTGACCTGCACTGCCAAACGCTTCAAAACGCCTTTTACAAACGCTTCTAGCTGCTATAGTAGCTGCTTTTAGGAACACACGGGGGTCAAATTCTTCCGGGTTTTCAGCCATTTTTCTACGCATGGTGGCAGTCATGGCCAATCGAATATCCGTATCAATATTAATTTTACGCACACCATTTTTGATGCCTTCAACTATTTCAGAAACTGGTACCCCATAGGTTTCTTTAATCTGTCCACCATATTCACGAATCATTTGCAGCCATTCCTGCTCTACACTGGATGAGCCATGCATCACTAAATGGGTATTGGGAATGCGTGCATGAATAGCTTTGATTCTACTGATAGCAAGAATATCGCCAGTCGGTGGGCGGCTGAATTTATAAGCGCCATGACTTGTTCCAATTGCAATTGCCAAAGCATCAACCTGAGTTGCTTTCACAAATTTAGCTGCTTCGTCAGGATCTGTCAGAAGTTGGGATTCGTTTAAAATACCTTCTGCCCCAGCTCCATCCTCCTCGCCCGCTTGGCCAGTTTCCAGTGAGCCCAACACACCAAGCTCACCTTCTACCGAAACGCCTACTGCATGAGCTGCTTCTACCACTTGGCTGGTCACATGTACGTTGTAATCAAACGATGAAGGCGTTTTAGCATCATCCATTAGTGAACCATCCATCATAACGCTGGAAAATCCACTCCTTAACGCTGTTTGGCATATAGCAGGTGAAGCACCATGATCTTGATGCATACATAAAGGAATATGCGGATATTGCTCGATAGCCGCCTCAACCAATCGACGCAAAAAAGGCTCGCCAGCGTAGCCTCTTGCACCCGCTGAAGCCTGCAAAATTACTGGGCTATCCACCTCATCCGCCGCCTGCAAAATTGCATGAATCTGCTCCATGTTATTCACATTAAACGCAGGCAAGCCATACTGATGCTCAGCTGCATGGTCTAGCAACTGTCTAAGCGAAATCAAAGCCACTATTTATTTCCTTATCTCTATGTAAAATATGCAAACAAATCAATCTCTACGACTCATTAAACGCAGAATCATAGGTGTAAAAATAAGTTGCATCGCTAACCCCATTTTTCCGCCAGGAACAACTAGGGTATTGGGTCTGGTCATCATCGAATCGTGTAGCATGTTAAGCAAATATGGGAAATCAATGCCTTTGGGTTGGGCAAATCGAATTACCACCATACTCTCATCTGCACTAGGGATATGTTTGGCAATAAATGGATTTGAGGTATCAACGGTAGGAACGCGCTGAAAGTTCACATGTGTACGTGAAAACTGCGGACAAATATGATGAACATAATCAGGCATGCGACGTAAAATGGTATCAACTACAGCTTCATGAGAATAGCCGCGCACTTTTTGATCTCGATGCATCTTCTGTATCCATTCAAGATTAATAATGGGTACAACGCCTACAAGCAAATCAACATGTTTTGCTACGTTTGCATCTGAGCCAACATACCCGCCGTGTAAGCCTTCGTAAAATAGAATGTCTGCTTCAGGCATACTATCCCGCCAAGGCGTTAGTGTACCTGCAGGCTGGCCATAGGGAGTTCCTTCCGCATCGGTATGAATATATTTTCTAACTTTGCAACGACCTGTTTCCCCAAATCTTTTGAAATTATCGGCAAGTTCAGACAACTCATTGGCTTCTGGACTAAAATGACTGAAATGACTCCCAGGGATTTTGTTGTATTTCTTTAATTTCGCATCCATCTCCTTGCGCTCAAAGCGATGCATAGAGTCACCTTCAATCGTTTGCGCCTTAATGCCTTCTCGTCTGAATATATATTCAAAACTCTCCATTACTGAGCTAGTCCCAGCGCCAGATGAACCAGTGATCGCAATAATTGGATATTTTCTAGACATATTAATCCCTTATTAGTCCTTTATCTGTAAAAAGAGCGTTCGTTAAACAGTGGCAATACTTCATCTGCACCATTGTCATAAGCAGCGTGATAGCGATCAACCCGCAACACCTCGTTACGTGATCCCATGATAGTAGGTATACGCTGATGAACACTATCCGGCTGGATATCTAAGATACGCGCCCTTCCTGTTGAGGCTAATCCGCCTGCCTGCTCAACTAACATTGCCATTGGATTAGCCTCGTACATCAGCCGTAGTCTTCCTGGTTTCGTAAGGTCTTTTTTGTCTTTAGGGTATAGATAAACTCCCCCACGTAATAGGATGCGATGAATATCTGCCACCATGCTTGCTATCCAGCGCATATTAAAGTCTTTCTCACGTGTCCCTGTTACACCTAGTTTGCATTCAGCAATATAAGACTTAATGGGCGGCTCCCAAAATCGTTCATTACTGGCGTTAATAGCGTATTCCACGGTATCTTCAGGTATCGACATATTCGCGTGTGTTAGTAGAAATGTATTTTTATCACGATCCAGCGTAAAACCATGTGTTCCTTTGCCTATTGTCAGCACCAGCATAGTACAAGGGCCATATAAAGCATAACCGGCGGCGACCTGTTGGGCACCTGTCTGCAGATAATCGTTATCTTCTGGCACATTGTTTTTCGGAGCATTCAGAATAGAAAATATTGAACCTATAGACACATTAACCGGCACATTGGATGAACCATCCAATGGATCAAAAATCACCAAAAAATCACCTTTGTTATTGTCATCTGCAATAAGTAATGGAGCATCCATTTCTTCAGAAACCAAGCCTGCTACCAAACCACATTGCTTTAAATGATCGATAAATATTTGATTAGTCACCACATCAAGTTTCATTTGCGTTTCACCTTGAATGTTTTGGCTTTCTAATTTGCCATAAATGCCGCCCAGATCACCTCTCTCGGTTAGCGCAGAAATCGCTTTAATAATATCTGCAATGGTTAATATCAATGTAACCAGATTTTTTGGTGGCAAGCCTTGAGCAGTATCTGCTAAAAAGTCAGCTATTGAGATTTGATATGTATTCATAGGTCAGCTCTATTTCTAAATTCACGTAGCAAAAATGTTTATTTACTTGTTAAACCAGCAAAAACACGAGAACTGCGAATGTCTGCCTCAGTAATGGTCGACAGATCATCCATGGTGGCCTCAGAGTTTGTGCTTGACGCAAGTTCAAACACTCTATTAGCATGTCTAAGCCTTGCTCTATCTAGCGCGTTTCTAATCGAGCGCGCATTGGCAAAGTGTGGCTGTGTTTGTCTATGTTTAATATATTCGCTCATTGCCATTAGGGCTTTTTCATCAAACTGATAATGCATTGTATCAAGCATTTTCTTTGCAATCTCTAACAATTCCAGCTGCGAGTAATCAGGGAAATCAATATGGTGTGCAATACGTGACGACATGCCTGGGTTAGACTGGAAAAATGTATCCATCCTGTTTTTATATCCTGCCAAAATCACCACTAAATCATCACGATTATTTTCCATCACTTGCAACAATATCTCGATAGCCTCTTGTCCATAATCACGCTCGTTCTCGGGACGATACAAATAATAGGCCTCATCAATAAACAAAACGCCTCCCATCGCCTTTTTTAAGACCTCTTTAGTCTTAGGTGCTGTATGACCTATATATTGACCAACTAAATCATCTCGCGTTACGCTAACAACGTGACCTTTTCGCACATAACCTAAACGATGCAGCATTTCAGCCATGCGTAGTGCCACTGTGGTCTTACCAGTGCCTGGATTGCCAGTAAAACACATGTGCAGATTGGGTTGTGCGCTTTCTATGCCTAACTGTAACCGTGCCCGCGATACCACTAAAAATGCAGCGATTTCTTTGATTCTTTGCTTAACGGGGGCAAGGCCAACCAAATCCTGATCGAGTTTCTCCAATACCTCTGCAATATTGGCATCTTTCAGAATCTGCTGTAAATCAATGCTGACCAAGCTATTTTCCTGAAGGTGTGTCTTGGCTATATGCGCGGGTAGTATAGCGAATCACACGGCCTTCGGCTTCTTGACGAACTAAAGCAAAGCCTGGCTCATGCGCTGGACGATTCACAATATAACTCATTACCATTGATTCTACTCCACGCGTGTTATCAAACGCATTTACCTTGATATATACATCAGGGTGAGCCTTACGGCAAGCTTGCAGCTCATAAATTACCGCCGCACCATCCTTAATTTCAAACATGGGCAATTCCCACATGTTCCAGTAAACGTTACGTGGGTGCGGATCATCTGTCCACTCTAACGAAACCGCCCAACCCTTGCTGATTGCGTAATCAACTTGTACTCTGATTTCCACATCTGTGAGCGGTGGTAAAAAAGAGAACTGCCCTTGTGTAATATGCATTTTTTGCTCCTTCATTTAGTTAGATGTGGTCGGAGTAGCAACAAAATCCGGCGTATCAGTAGAGGTATAGTTAAACGATACATCCTTCCAAGTTTCCAGCGCTTGTTCCAACGGCTTGCACCACTTGGCAGCAGCACGCAGAATATCGGGGCCTTCATTGAGAATATCTTTACCTTCATTACGTGCTTTTACCATACACTCAATGCCCACGCGGTTAGCTGTTGCACCAGCCTGTATGCCGGCAGGGTGACCAATGGTGCCGCCACCAAATTGCAACACCACATCATCACCAAACAAATGTAACAATTGATGCATTTGCCCAGCATGAATGCCGCCTGAGGCTACTGGCATGACTTTTTTCAAGTCCGCCCAATCCTGGTCAAAAAATATACCTCGAGAAAAGTCTTGTTTGGTCACTGAATCTCGGCATACGTTGTAGTAACCCTGTACGGTCATCGGATCCCCTTCCAGTTTACCCACCGCCGTACCAGCATGCAGATGATCCACCCCTGCCAAGCGCAGCCATTTTGCCATGACGCGGAAAGAAACGCCGTGATTTTTCTGGCGCGTGTAAGTGCCATGGCCAGCACGATGCATATGCAAGATCATATCGTTCTTACGCGCCCAATTACTAATGGATTGAATTGCCGTCCAGCCAATAATTAAATCAACCATAATAATATTTGAGCCTAATTCTTTAGCAAACTCGGCTCGCTCATACATATCTTCCATAGTCGCTGCAGTAATGTTGAGATAATGACCTTTGATTTCTCCGCTATTAGCCTGAGCTCTATTGACGGCTTCCATACAAAACAAGAAGCGGTCACGCCAATGCATGAACGGTTGGCTATTGATGTTTTCATCGTCTTTTGTGAAGTCCAATCCGCCAGTTAGACCTTCATACACTACACGACCATAGTTTTTGCCAGAAAGTCCAAGTTTTGGTTTCATGGTTGCCCCTAATAAAGGACGCCCATATTTATCTAAACGCTCACGCTCAACAATAATTCCTGTAGGTGGCCCTTTAAATGTTTTCACATAGGCCACCGGAATACGGATATCTTCTAAGCGTGCTGCCTTGAGTGGTTTAAAACTAAATACATTACCAATTAGAGATGCAGTTACATTAGCAATCGAGCCTTCTTCAAACAGAATAAGGTCATAGGCAATATAAGCGAAATACTGTGCTTCTTTATCTGTACCAGTACCAGTACCCGGCACTTGGTCTATACGATATGCCTTACCCTGGTAGTCTTCATAAGCGGTGAGCATGTCTGTCCATACCACTGTCCAAGTCGCGGTGGATGACTCGCCTGCCACGGCTGCTGCGGCCTCTTCCGGGTCTACGCCTTCTTGTGGAGTAATACGGAATACACAGATAAAATCAGTGTCTTTAGGCTCATAGTCTGGGCGCCAATAGCCCATTTGTTTATATTTAAGAACCCCGCCCTTATAGCGCTCTTTAATATCGGTAATGCGACCATCCGTTTGCGTACTCATTTTTATCCTTCCACTATTAAATGCAACAAAATCATGCAATCGTTATTGATATAGTACTGTATAAGAAAACTTAGTTAAGTTATATTAATAAATACTTTGAATTCAATTAAGTTTTACTTATCTATTGGTAAATATTGAGGATAATTTCGTGCGCAATCTAACATTACGACAAATCAGAATTTTCTTGAGCGCAACAAAACATATGAGTTTTTCGCGTGCAGCAGAGGAGTTGCATATAACAGCACCTGCTGTTTCTCTGCAAATCAAAGAAATGGAAGAAGATATTGGTGTTAGCCTATTTATAAGAGAAAACAAAAAAATTGGTCTTACCACAGCCGGTGAGTATTTTTTACTTTATGCCCGTCGCGTTTCAAGCACTCTCAATGAAGCCAACACCATGATGGAGCGGCTTCGTGGCACACCGGTAAGTATTCTAAAAATAGGGTTGGTGAGCACGGCTAAATACTTCATACCTCAGGTGTTATCAGAATTTAAAAAGGATAATCCAAATTTACATATTAAGATTGAAGTTAGAAACAGGCAGCAGCTTGTAGAATTGCTGCGTGATGGTGAAATTGACATTGCGATTATGGGACAACCTCCTAAAGAGATAGACACTCGTGCAGAGGCTTTTGCCAGTCATCCACACGTGTTTATTTCTAGCCCCCTAAACCCATTAGCAGGAAAAATGAATCTGCCACCAGAAGTTTTAAATGAATTTGAGATTATCTCTAGAGAGCCAGGCTCTGGGACGAGATTTATTATGGAGAGATATTTCACTGAACATAATATCTCACCAATTGTTAGCATGGAAATGTCTAGCAATGAGACCATCAAGCAAGCGGTAATTGCAAATTTGGGTATCACGTTCATATCTTTGCATACGATAGGTAATGAAGTCACTAACCAGCAAATAGCTATTTTAGATATTCAAAATACGCCGATCATCCGCACCTGGCATGTGGTTGCCTTGACTAAGCGCAATTCCTCCCAGGCAGCAGAAGCGTTTAGGTACTTTATGCTAGAAAAAGGCGGAGAAATGCTGACAAAAATGTTTTCTAGCAATTTAAAAGTTGATGGATAAAAAAATGGCCCTTGCGGGCCATTTTTAAGAATTCTATATTTCAGAATCCGTTAGTTTGAATGCAGATTAAATCCGCTTAGCAGTTAAGCTTTTTGAATGTTAGAAGCTTGTTTGCCTTTTGGGCCTTCTGTCACGTCAAAACTAACGCGATCATTTTCTTTCAAACTTTTGTAACCACTATCTACGATAGCCGAGAAATGTGCGAATAAATCGTCACCACCTGCATCCGGAGTAATGAAACCAAAACCTTTTGAATCATTAAACCATTTTACAATACCTGTTGCCATAATATTACTTTCTTACTAAAAAGGGAGGCACCCTGAAAGTTTCTACTTAAAAAAAAAGAGCCAAAAGGACTCAATAAATTAAAAATCTAAACGCCTAAACGCCTTTGTACGGACAATCCACCCACATGTCAAGCAATATTACTATTTAATTATAATAATCTTGCAATTGATTGCTTATTCTCGCTCGCAAGACTATACTGCGCCTGCGTTTGGTAGTGTCTTCTCGCTTTGTTGTTTTTTGTTCCTTACACTATTCCCCATGCTTAGCTCATGCTTCATACGGGTCTCAACTGATGATTGGAGTAGTGTATGGCAAAAGAAGAGTTAATTGAAATGAATGGCGTGGTGGATGAAATTCTGCCTGATTCGCGATACCGCGTAACGCTTGATAACGGCCATAAATTGGTAGCATATACCGGCGGCAAGATGAAAAAAAATCATATCCGCATTCTGGCTGGCGACAAGGTGACCTTAGAGTTATCACCTTACGATATTAATAACGGTCGTATTACATTTAGGCATATTGAATCTAAAACGGCTTACAGCCCGCCTAAAAGACGCACATATTAAGTATTTCTGCTTAAAGCCAGCGTCAATGCTGGCTTTTTTGTTGTCTATTGCTTAAATTAATTGTTAAAGTTTATTAAAAATTAATATGAAAAATTTAGAAACAGATGTATTACTAGTTGGTGGTGGCATTATGAGCGCCACGCTTGGAATGCTACTACACAAGCTGGACCCTAGTTTAAGCATCACTATGGTGGAACAGCTGCCCGATGTAGCATTAGAAAGCTCTGCAGCCCTTAACAATGCGGGGACGGGCCATGCGGGGTACTGTGAGCTTAATTACACACCACAAGCGGCAGATGGTAGCATTTCCATTGAACGCGCGCTAGAAATCAATGCCGCATTTGAGCTTTCGCTACAATTTTGGTCGCACTTAGTTGATGCCAGCGTCCTGCCCGCACCCGATCAATTTATTAACAAAACTCCCCATTTAAGCTTTGTTTGGGGCGACAAAAATATTGCTTTTTTAAAACATCGATACGAGTTACTTAAACAGCATCACTTGTTTGAAGACATGCAATTTAGTGATGGTTTTGCACAGTTACAAGCATGGATGCCCTTAATCATGGCAAATAGAAGTGCCAGAGAACATTTGGCTGCAAGCTATGTGAATAGCGGCTCAGACGTTGATTTTGGTGCGTTAACACGCTATTTGGTAGCACACCTAAAAGCACAAGAAAACTTTAGCTTACTAACCAATAAACAAGTGCGAAAGCTAGATAAAGTAAAAAACCGCACTAAAGATAATAGCTGGCACGTGAAACTGTACGACTTAGAAACTAAGCACACTAAAACCATCAACGCTAAATTTGTATTTTTAGGTGCAGGTGGTGGGACTTTGCCACTATTACAAAAAGCTGGCATTGATGAAAGCAAAGGCTATGGCGGCTTTCCCGTTAGTGGGCAATGGTTAATTTGCAACAATCCAGACACTATCCTGCAACACCAAGTCAAGGTGTACGGCAAAGCCGCTATAGGCGCGCCGCCAATGTCAGTGCCGCATTTAGATACGCGCATGATTAATGGCAAGCCTGCTTTGCTATTTGGCCCATTTGCCGGATTTACTACCAAATTTTTAAAAACTGGTTCAAAGTTAGATTTGGCTAAGTCAGTTAAAGTAAATAACTTCAAAGCGCTGCTGGGTGTAGGCAGGCACAATCTAGACTTGACCAAATACTTAATGAAAGAAGCCACACAAACACATGAGCAGCGCATGAATGCCTTGCGGACATTTTTGCCAGAAGCTGTGAGCGCCGACTGGAAACTGGAAAATGCTGGCCAACGTGTGCAGATTATCAAAAAATGTAACAAAAAATGGGGTAAGTTGGAGTTTGGTACGGAGATTGTTACCTCGCAAGATGGTACTTTAGCAGCATTACTAGGCGCCTCTCCAGGCGCATCTACTAGCGTACAAGCCATGATAACCGTTATAGAACGCTGTTTTTCTAACCAAATTAACTCACATGGTTGGCAGGAAAAAATTAAGCAGCTTGTGCCCTCTTATGGCGAATCGCTCATTGAAAACGCAACATTGCTAAAACAAGTACGTCAACGTACTTTAAAAACACTCAAATTGGTTTAAACATTAACTAGACTGCGTTGCCGACGTGCTTCATACAAGCAAATTCCGCTAGCCACGCTCACATTTAGACTTTCTACCGAGCCAAACATGGGGATTGTGACCAATGCATCGCAAGTTTCAGCCGTCAAACGGCGAATACCATCGCCTTCCGCACCCAGCACCAACGCAACCGGACCATCCAGCTTAGTATTGAGCAAGCTGGTTGGCGCATCCATCGTCGTACCAACTACAAACACCCCAGCTTCTTTTAGCTCTCGTAAAGTACGCGCTAGATTGGTTACCGCGATAAACGGCACTGTTTCTGCAGCGCCGCAAGCAACCTTGCGTACTGTAGCGTTCAGGCCTACCGCACGGTCCTTTGGCGCAATAACTGCATGAACACCCATGGCATCCGCCACACGCAAGCATGCGCCAAGGTTATGCGGATCTTCCACACCGTCTAGCACCAAGAAGAATGGCGGCTCTTTGAGGTCAGATTCCAAAATGTCGTGAATATCTTTATAAGGAATGGGAGTATCCACCACCCGCGCAATCACCCCCTGATGCCGGCCATTAATACCTGCCAAGCCATCCAAACGACTACGCTCTACCTGCATCACACGCACGTTGGCGCTTTCTGCCATGTTAAGCAAATCTTTCATGCGCGCATCAATACGATCGCGGTCAATTAAAATTTCCTCAATACTAGTGGCGTGCTGTCGCATGCGGCTCAATACCGCGTGAAACCCAAATAATATTCGAGCCTCACTCATGATCCATTACTCATTTCTTATGTTTGCCTTTATTTTTGGTATTTTTTGTACTCTGCTTATGCGCCGGTTTTGCAGAAGTTTTAGTTGTTGCTTTCTGGCCACCAGAACGATCGTGTTTAGCTTTTTCTAAGGCACGCGTGCTGAGCGGCTTAAAGTCCATCGAATTTTTACCCTTACTTGTACTTAAAGTTCTTTTATGGGCATCGCTAGAACTGGCAGGGGTACTAGATTGTGGCCTATTGCCTAAATTAGCACTTAAATGTGACGAATGGCTCACTAAAGTAAAGTCGATTTTTGTAGTTTCCAAATCAACACGTGCCACCTTAACAGTTAATCTATCACCCAATCTAAATCGCACACCTGTGCGCTCTCCAACCATTTCATGGCGCGCCTTATCATAGTTAAAATAATCATTTCCCAATTCAGTCACATGCAACAAGCCTTCTACGTATACGCCATCCAGTGCAACGAACACGCCAAAACTTGTGACTCCAGCAACGGTACCCTCATAAACCTCGCCAATTTTATCTTGCATGTAATAGCATTTCAGCCAGTTTGTCACGTCGCGTGTTGCATCATCTGCTCGACGTTCAGTTATTGAGCAGTGTATGCCTAATTGGTGCCAATCTTTAGCCGTATACTTTTCACCACTTACTACTGCTTTAATGGCGCGATGAATGAGCAGGTCCGGATAGCGGCGAATAGGCGAAGTAAAATGCGTATATGTCTCATATGCCAATCCAAAGTGACCGACATTGTCAGGACTGTATACCGCTTGCTGCATAGATCTTAGTAGCACAGTCTGCAGCAATTGCGCATCTGGCCTGTCTTTGAAAAGTGCCAACAACTTGCCATAGTCTTTAGCATGAGGTTTGTCACCTCCGCCAACAGTAAAACCTACTTCGCCCATAAAAGTGCGTAAAGCTTCTAGTTTTTCTGGAGTCGGGCCTTCATGGATGCGATATAAAGCAGGATGTTGATGTGTTTTCAACAAATCAGAAGCACAAACATTGGCTGCTAACATACACTCTTCTATCAAGCGATGAGCTTCATTACGCGTGATTGCCTCAATACGTTCTATCTTGCCATTGTCATTGAAAATCATCGCTGTTTCAGTGCTTTCGAATTCGATTGCACCACGATTTTCCCGCTGCTTGTACATGAGCCTATAAAGCGAATATAAATGTTGAACGTGCGGAATCAGCCAAGCGTATTCCTTAGCTGTATCACCTTGAGGATTTTGAATCATGTCAAATACTTTAGTGTAAGTCATTCGCGCTTTGGAGCGCATTACAGAAGGATAAAACCTATATTGTTTCACAGCACCGAAGCTATCTATCTGCATATCACACACCATGCACAACCGCTCTACATCTGGGTTAAGCGAACATAATCCATTTGATAAAGCTTCCGGCAACATGGGAATAACGCGCCGTGGGAAATACACCGAATTGCCACGTTCAAATGCTTCTTTATCCAGTGCATCATCTGGCTTCACATAAAAGCTTACATCGGCAATCGCCACAACCAAACGCCAGCCTTTGCCTAGAGGTTCTGCAAATACGGCATCATCAAAATCACGCGCAGTTTCACCATCGATGGTAATCAACGGCAACTCTCGTAAATCAACACGACCTTTATAATCGGCGGGTTGTACGAGCTTTGGAAAACTCTCCGCCTGACGAACTGCTGCTGGTGAAAACTCATGAGGAAGTTTATGTTTACGTAACGCGATTTCTATTTCCATGCCACTGTCGGCATAATTACCTAAAATTTGCACTACCTTACCCATTGGGTGCGCGTGGGCTGAGGGCTGCTCAGTAAGCTCCACAACAACCACTTGCCCGGGTTTGGCGCCCATATCCAAGTGATAAGGAATTAAGATGTCTTGATTGATATGCTTGTCCTCGGCCGCCACAATCGTCACGCCTTGGCCACGAATCACGCGTCCAACCAATGTTTTAGTCCCGCGTTCTAGTACCTCAATTATTTTGCCCTCTGGTCGACCCTTTCTATCCAGCCCCGACATGCGCACCATCACGCGATCACCATGCATGACCTGCGCCATCTCACGAGGTCCCAAAAACAAATCTTCAGGGTGTTTAATTTTGTCATCTGGCACTAAGAAACCAAAGCCATCTGGATGACCCTGCACAGTGCCTACAATCACATGAATTTTTTCAGCCAAACACAGCGCGCCTTTACGATTTCGCATAATTTGGCCTTCACGCTCCATCGCGTTAAGCCGTTTATTAAAATTGTCGCGCTCATCTGTGCCTATATCCAACAGCACATAAACTTGCTCAATACTCAAAGGCACGCCTTGATCTGATAGCACTTGCAGAATTAACTCTCGACTAGGCAATGGCTTATCATATTGCGCAGCCTCTCGATCAGCATAGGGATCATTATTTCGCTGTTTGGAATGTTGCTTTTTTGTTGACAAGTTATTTGCTTTCTATAAAATTCGGCGCATTATTCAATTTACCAGAATGATTGCCCAGATGGCGGAATTGGTAGACGCGCTAGTTTCAGGTACTAGTATCGAAAGATGTGGAGGTTCGAGTCCTCTTCTGGGCACCAAAATTAAAATATCTCCTTAAAAATCTGATAGTTATAAATTTAATTTGCTGCAAGTCTATGATGATCCAATCTAGTGATCCATTGTACTATGAAACTAGCAAGCCATCTATGGCGAAGCCGTCACGGCATCTACTACTTTCGATTCTCACATGGTAGTCTCGATATTAAGCGCAGTCTTAAAACCAGAGATCCATTGATTGCGAAGAGTTTTGCTTATAAACTGGGTAACAATATGACTAATCCAGATGAAATTCTGGCAAAACTAAATTTAAATCAAACCAAAACTAAAGGTTGGATACTTAAGACCCCTGACTTGGAAATACAGACGGATGGTTCTGCAGTGGAGCACTCACAAGCTGTTGAAGTGATAAAGCTAGTATATGCAAATAAAGATAGTAAAAAAGTAGCCCACCAGCTTCACGACACAACAGTTAAATCTGTTCAGAAATGGACATTAGCTCAATGTGTCCAAGATTACCGCTTAGAACGAGACCAGTCCGTTAGACCTAGAACTTGGCAAGCATGGGTACAATGTACGACTCACATAGCGTGTTAACTGTTTTATATTAAATATATATCTCCCAAGTCATTTAATTTAGGCAAGATACAACTTACCAATTTAGTGAACAGAATCATGAGAATATTGGGTTACATTAGATATGTTCGCCCCTGATAACCTTAAGATTGAATCTCTGCTAACTGAAGTAGTGAGTGAAACCATCAATCCTATCAGCAACATAAAAACAAGAATAACTAATATTCCTGACCACTTTGTGTCAGTTTTGTCAAAGTGATATGACATAGTATCCTCATCCGGATTCTGGGCCTCATCTTCGGTTATATACCTGAGAAACTCTGGCTCAAAGCTATACAGAGCACCATAGTTTAAATTATCTTTATTGATCACGACACACCTCCAATATTTATTAAACAGTATAAACAGTTTATACTGTTTAGTGCCTTTTATAACTACAAAGTTCATTTAAACTTTAATATTTGCAATAAATGTAATTTATAAGTCTGACATAAGGCGCAAATTAGTAAGCGGCTTATAAATGGAGGATTCTTGGGCGAGTGCCAATTGTTGAAGACATACTAAGACAACATAGCGTATGTTGGTCTATTTTTTGTGTTTTGCGTTAATTTGCAGCCTTTTTTCATGCCATTCAGCAAGCTGCTCATCATCAAGTTCAAGCTGTATAGCTAAGACTTCTGTCAGACTAAGCTCTTTATCATCTGCTCTACATGTTAGTTTTCCGCGCATTCTACTTTGCAGTTTCTAAACTTCTTCCTCTGTTAAATTCTTTGCTTTTTCAATGTGCTCTTCACTTGCCTTTTTAATCCTCAATTAAACTCTCCATCAATGCAGCACTTCTTAGTTTGGTAGATTGGTGTTGTCAACCTTTTGTTTTCTAAGTTCCTCTGCCAGTGCTTTCGATTCATTTTTACGCTGTTGGGCATACTGCAAAAGACTTTCAAGCTGATTCGCGGATGGCAAGGCTGGATTATTTGGCAGTCGAGATAACTTTTCAAAACTTTCCACATAAGGCTCACTGATCGAAGAATCTATCTGGCCCGCGAGCTCATTTAAAGTCTTGTTACCTTGCTTACCCTCATTCATTATTTCCAGCCAAGATCGGTTGATTGCTTGATCTTGATATAAAAACTCATTAATCTGACTGCGTACCAATAACTCATCGCTCCAGCGATATTTTGGTGCTGGGATATTCATAAAAAGTATAGTACAAGCTAAAACTACAATGGAGGCAGTCGCGAAAGTAATTTTTATAGGCATTGCTCGAGCGGTTATTGATTTTGCAAGTACAACACTCATCAATATACCAGTAATAAACCCTCCTATATGCGCCGCATTATCAATGCCAGCAACTATAAAGCCTAAAATGATGGTAGCAGTGGCAAACCCTAAAGCCCCCCAAAACAACCATCGAAACTCATGTGGAGTTATTGCAGCACGTTCTCGCCACAGAAATATAAGTACCGCCCCATAAACCCCGAATACAGCACCTGATGCTCCTCCAGAGACTGCGGAGTTGCCATGAAAGACCAATGAAACCAAGTTACCTGATAACCCACTAATCAAGTAAATGCAGGCAAAGCGAAGATGCCCATACATACGCTCAACCAACTGTCCGACATCCCAAAGCGACCACATATTAAGTACGAGATGCACCACACCAAAATGCAGAAACATGGCGCTACCCAACCGCCACCACTCACCATCTTGTGTGGCTGGGCCAAAATTTGCCCCCCAGGCAAGCTGTACGCCATTGGGTGAGTGCCAAAAGCCAGCACCGCCAATAAGCATCGCCGCAAATACCAGCACATTTGTGCCAATTAATAGCTTAGTCACCCAAACTTCTGGGATACGTAGCCTTAGTATTTCATGGAGTGTTTGCAAGAGATTTTCGACTAATTAAAAACGAGGAGTATTTTTTTTGATAATTTTTTCCAATTAAAATCAGCTTCAACGTGAGCTCTTGTGTTACTTTGCAAATAAGCAATTTCCTTCGCGTCACTTAATAATGCAATGATTTTTTCAGACATTGCGTTAATGTTATTAGGCTCAACCAAATATCCAGTTTTTCCCTGCTCTACTAATCCCCTGTAAAACAAAAAATCCCAAGCTACAATCGGTAAGCCCATTGCCATTGCTTCTAAACACGTACCAGGCAACCCTTCATAATATGAAGTCGATGCATACAATTTACTTCTTTGATAATACTGCTGCATCTCAGAAAAACTGATCTTTCCTGTGAGATTGACGTTATCACCATAAGGTGCTAATTGTGCTTTCACCCAAGCATCATCATCACCGTAACCAACAATTAATATACGAATATCATTTTTTTGCTGTATGAGCGTATGACAAAGTTCTACCATTGCCCTACTCCCCTTGCGATGTTCAATACGCCCGCAAAACAATACATCGTAATCTTTAAGCACAACATTGTCTTGCATAAACGACGCAATATCGACGCCATTTGGGATGATTTCAATGGGCTTTTTAACACCGTATCTAAGCAACTCCTGCCTACCTTGCTCGGTAAGTGTAATGATTTTGACTGCTTGTTTAAAAATGCGACGTTCTGTCCATAATTTAAATTTGATCTCTAAATTACACCACTGGCTTATAAAGTATTGTGTTTTGTAAAACCGGCCAGACATGCCCATGTAAGTGGTATGTGCAGTTAATATAAGCGGAATATGCTTAGGCATAAAAAGCCCTGGTATAAGCGGTGGTATATGTAAGTTTACATACTGGATTTTTTTCTGTGCATATAGTTGATTCAAAAACTTACACACCTTAAGCGACCAAAAAAATAAATTAAATCGGCTAGAGTTAAATGGCAAATGAATTAATTCAACATTTCCATAGTGTCGCTCTACTTGATGCTCATCCCCTGTAATTAAATAGATGGTTGGATGATTGTCAGGCAGATTTGCTAAAAAGGAATCTAAATAGCGCGCTATGCCGCCAATACCGTAAAACTGAGGATACACAATTGCAATCATATTTTTTTATCTTTAAATTAAAATCAGCATTTTGTATCAAAAAGACCTTTCCAAATCAGCGACAAGACGTTCCCAAGCATAGCCCTCAATAATCTTTTCCCGCGCAGCAAGCCCCATTTTAGTTATTGTCTGTTGATTAGCTAAAACATTGCATACGGCTCGCGCGATAGCATCAACATTCCCCGCTTCAACAGACACACCGTTAATACCACTTTCCACCACCTCTGGAACTCCACCAACAGCCGTACTCACCAAACAAGCACCTGAAGACATTGCCTCTAGCACCACTAGGGGGCAAGGGTCTTGCCAAATCGATGGTAAAACCACCACATCTACCGCTGAATATAAGTATTTAAGTTTGTCATGAGGAATAAAGCCAGTAAAAATAATGTGCTGACTGATTGGTTTTGCAATCTTGATTAAAGTTTGTTCATAAGCTGTTTTGTCAGCACCTTCAAAAAATGAGCTGCCCGCTATAATCAACTTGGTGTTTGGTTGACCTTGATGGATCTGCAGAAATGCCTGAATGAGGACATGCACACCTTTGATTTCGGTTAATCGCCCAACATAAAGCAAATAAGATTTATCAGCTTCAATCGCCACAATATCTTTTAGGTGAAGCAAAGCTTCCTTACCATAGGGCTTAAATACATCAGGATCCGTGGCATTGAACATCACTATAAATTTGTCTGCATATTCTGGATAATGCTGAACAGCACTACGCCGAATATAATCACTCACGCAGATTATGCTATCTACTTTTTTTAATGCTTGACGGTAAAAAGGCCTGAACAAGCACATGGATAAATGTTCGTTATGCATGTGTAACATAATTTTTTGCTGCGGATTTTTCTTCAAAAACAACAACAAGTTTGGCTCGTTATGTATCACAACCAAATCAAAATTTCTCACTAGCTTTGCCATGCGTAAGCCATAAGAAGCAACATTTTGTATTTTCGCTAAATAACGTAAAGGGTTACGCCAGGTAAGCAGCTCCTTTAACTTATAAAAGACCTTCTCAGCGCTTGTCCACGGAATGGTCAAATATTGCACACCATCAATTCCTTGTACATTTGCAGGTCTTGAGACAATGCTGATATTAAAATCTGCTTGATCTAAGCGCTTAGATATCTCATGCACCCAATGCTCTACTGCACCACCTTTTACCGGTGGTACAGGTAGTAACTCAGGGACAATGATAGCGAGATTTTTTTTACATGAACTCATGGATGGATAATCTTGCGAAAAGCAAATCTAAACACTAATTTCAAAATAAGTAGTTGCACCATGCGCTAATTTGCTGATATCAAGCTCAAACTCAATTCTAGTGTCAGCTTGTTTCACATTTATGGCATCTTGGCGCTGACCGCGCAAATTGATTGAAAAAACCTTAAGTTGATCTTTATTAGAGTTCTTTAACGCAAGTTTTATCTTTGTCGCTCGGATTAACACAGGGGATTTACCTAAATCTAATGCATTGGTTTTTGCATCATTGCTAAAGCGCATATCTGTGTTTCTAGCATCAGTTGAAAGCACTACTAACATACGCTTGCTTGTTGCTAACGATTGATTATCCATAGCAGATACTGCCACCAGTGCCGCATTATCAGCAGATAGCACTGAAAGCTGATTTAATGTTATAGGCTTTGGCTCATCAAACACAATGGCTTCGGTGTTGGGTGTTATAACTGTCATCTTTCCTAGCATGCTATCCAACATAATTTCACCCGTATCGCTTTGATATACCCCTTGATCCGCATCAGTTAAATTATTTGCATCAATAAACTTAGCTTCACGCAAATTTTGTACTCTAGCAACCCAACGATTATCAGCAATTACATTAACTTTGCGCAATTTATAAGCTAAGCTACCTGCATAATCTTTAACCAAACTATCAAGCTTAAGGCCTAAATTAGTTGTTGTTTTAACCTGCTCAAGTACCCCATTTTTCAATACCTTAAGGCCTGGCTGATTAATCTCGACTTGACCGTCATATGCTATTTGATTTGATTTCGTAAGTGCTTTACCCTGCCAATCTAAACCAATACCAGTTACTAAGCTTAACTTGGATATGTCTGATGGTGTATTGCCTAAATGGGCACTTTTATCAAAAGCGTCTGAAAGGCTAAACTTCACTCCAATAGTATGCCTTGCAGGTGAAACATCTCCTCGTAAATAAAGCAGTGCAGCTAATGTTTCAGTTGCACGTGAAATAGGATCTGTGCCAACCGCATAAGGGTTAATAAAACTCTTACGGCCGACTGCAGACGCATAACTTAAATCTACCGCGCCCGAATGTTGGCAAATGCCATCCCAACTCTGTAGCGCTGCATAAGCAGGTATTGCTAAGCCATTCTCTCTTCTGTATTGATTCCAGAATATTTGGCCATGCTCAGTGACAGTAAATGCCTTTCCAAAATGCTTTGCCGAGGTAAGTTCTCTTACATAACTTGCGCCATCTTTGAGCATACTGTCTTGTCTCACATGTATTTCTTGTCCGCTCATATATTCAGGGGATGCAAAATAGTTGTGCATATCCACCCAATCGAACTGTCCACGGCTGGCTTGTGCTGCTAGGGCATGCCACACGTTGTAACCAGTAACTAAACCTTTATATCCTTGCTCACGCAAATATTGAGTCATCCAATAAGCTGTCTTTTTTTCTGTCTCAACAAAAAACTGCTGCTCATCAGACATACGACGTGATGTCCAAGCATCTGGCGCAGGAAAGTTAATTTGGTTTGTTTCAATATTTTCATCCGCTCTAAACTCATTACCCCAAGCAGCTTTTAAGGCTTTATTGCTACCATATTTATTTTTTAGCCATTTTGAAAAAAAAGGTTTAAAGTTTTCCGAAACACCTTGACGATTTACAAATACAAGATTGCCTTCATTAACTAAAATCAAACCCGCTAAGGTTGGATCTTTTAATATGCTCATGCCTGTGTAGGGGTTAATACTGCCATACATAGTGGTCATCAGCTTTTTCCAATGGGCTTGTTTTTCTTCATCAAAATAAACGCCTTGATGTAGCTGTTTTTTACCTACCCAGCGTTCCGCAATATTGCCGTAGCCACCGTTATCATCACTTAATCCATTTAGTATTAAATAAATACCATTACGTTTTAATGCCGAGACTAAGTAATTAAATCTGTCGAACTGCTCTAGATTGTAATCAAAATCCGCCTTGCGCCCTTCCATGAGTATCGACTCCACAAAATCAAGTCTTACCATATTGTAACCATGTAACCTATACTGCTTTACATATAAGTCTGTTATATCATGACTAGGAAATCCACCAAGGTTTACCCCAAAGCCTAAAGAACCAATCAAAAATCTTAACGGCGTATTTGGAGAATTTTCCTTAGCAAATCTACCTTGGCTGTTGACAATCAGCCTTGTTTTAATTGATTCGATTGGATATGAAAATTTTGAAAAATCAAGAATACTTCCTTCTTCTATCATCAACGAAACGTCTTTTACCGGGACCCAAGTTTCTTCAGCCTGGCTATTAGAGACACAAAAAAAGCTAATAATAAAAGACATACAAATTACTACATACTTAATCTTAAATTTCATACATTTGCGGCTCTACGCAAATTATCCATACAAAATACAGTGATACCCGGTAGCAACGCAAAACAACATAATACAAACGCCCCAAATCGCTTAAACCTTGATAAGCTCATAAAGCTAGAATCTGCCGTATGTAAGCTATACCGAACATACAGCACAGCCCATTTAATAAAAGTTTTAGGGTCATTCAAAAAGTATTTCAAATCACGGTTGAGCATTTCTAAAAAGTAATCTTTTACTATTGCCTTTTTTCGTGGATTTGCTTTAGTTATTTGATTGCCAGAATCTTGATAAAAAATTCTTAATGGCTCATTGATACATCTAATCTGATATTTGCTGGCAATGGCATCCCAAACAATATTTTCTGGGACAAACCGAACTGAATTATCTTCAGGAAATGGATATTTTTTTAAAATATCTGTACGGTGAAAGCCCCAAGTTTCACCACGCTTTTTATGGATATAACGCAAATCAAGCGCATTAGTATCTAAAGGACTGCTAGAAAATTCATCACCACAAATTTTTCCACTTTCAAATTGGCATAAAGTAACAATTCCAGTAAAGCTTTCACGCTTAGATTTTGGAATAAGCCGCCACCAACGTAACATCGACTCTAAAGAATTAGGCTTAAAAGTATCATCTGAATCAATTGGCAAAAATAAACTACCGTTAGCTTTACTCACTCCACGATTAAACGCAATATGTTTACCATAGTTGGGTTGCTGTAAATAAATAATTGGAAAGTCAGCTGTTTTCTGCCAACCTTGAATCAGTAAGTTAGTCCCATCACTAGAACCATCATCAACCACTAGCCATTCAAAGCTTCTATAAGTTTGTGCTTTCAAACTATCGTAAACTCTGTGTAATGTGTGCGCACGATTGTAAGTTGGAGTAAATATAGTGAATTTTGGTGAACTGATTTTAACTAGCTTACTTTGCTGCATTGATTTATACCTATTCTGGCAAAGCAATAATGAATGGATAAGAATCAATTGGGAGTTTATCAAGCACTTGTACTTCATAGCTTAAGCCAAAGAATAACTTTAGCAATACCGAGGCTACACCTCTCAAGGGTTTAAGCAGATCAACATCAACTTCTGGTGTTGCTTTTACGGTTGCAAATTTAGTATACCCAATAGTTTTCAGGTATTCATAAACATTGGATTGCCCATGACTAAAGTTCTCTACTTGCTGTTCAAATAGAATCACTGGTTTATCACGTGCTAAAAGTTCTTTTCCACCTTTTAGCACCGCTAACTCATGGCCCTCTACGTCAATTTTCACCAACCCCAGTCTTCCGCCAAACGACTCTGCCATACCATCCAAAGTCTCAAGCACTATTTCTTGCTGAGTATTACTCCTATAGGCTTCATCCACAGAAAGATGAGAGCCTCCAACATTGCTAGCATTGATATTTAAAAATGCACGACGTGCAGTATCAGATAGGCCAACATTGAAACACTCAATATTGTCAACTAGTTCAGCATTAAGACTGAGTACTTTGTAAGTTCTAGGGTTAGGTTCAAAACTAAATACTTTGGGATAGTATTTTCTAAAATACAGACTATGGTTACCTATATTGGCACCAACATCTGCTGCAAATCCATTAATTAAATTACGATTACTTAAGTATTTAAAAGCAGTAATTAGTTCTTGACGTTCGTAAAACCCTTTTAAGTTAATTTGATGACCAATAAAATCAAAAGCAAACACTACAACTTGCTTTTCGCCATTCTTTAGATGGTTTTTCGAGCAGTAATTTAAAAACTTGCAAACTAGAGATCGGATGACTGTTTTAATGAATTCGATATGCCCAAGATTATTTTTATACAACACACTTCCATGCAAATTTTGCGCCATTAAAAAAACCTTGAATGAACTTATACAACGGTTAACTTAGAATTAAGCCTAAAGCTTAATCATAGTAAAGATTTATGACAGTTTTGAGATAAGCTGATAATATTTCGCAGAAAGTATGGCAGAGAGCTGCTGGTAGCCGCGTGTTTTGTTTACATAGTCCAGCCCCTTCGTTTGCATGCTCGCCCTGGCGTTAATATCATTCATCAAACTAAGCACAGCTAAAGCAAAGTCTTCCGGACTAAGTGGAACACATTTTGCGGCACCACTTTCTTGTGCTACCAATGCCTGGTCTGGATTGTCATTCATAATTACAGGCAAGCCAAGAGCCATATATTCAATAGCCTTGGTGGGGGAGCCCATATCAAGTAAAAAACCTCGTGGCACGGGTGATAACCCAATCTCGGCGGCAGCAACATAACGCCATGCCTCTTGCATTGGCATCCAACCAGTCCATATAATCTCCTGCATTACCCCCACCCTTTCTGCCTCGTGCTTTAACCATTCACGATGATTGGAGTCTTCCGTATCACCCGCCAGTACAAGTAACACATTAGGAACTTGTTTACGAATAATTGCCAGCATGCCAAATAAGATTTCTATTTGCCGCACACGATCCAAGGTGCCGAGGTATATCAATACTCTCCTACCCGCTAATGCAGGGTCATCACTAGGTATAGGTTTCTCCTGCGTTGCTTCTAAATCTACTCCCATAGGTATTGGTGTCATTTTCTCTTTTTCAATGCCACGAAGTGCGACCATCTCTAGCATAGTTTGAGTCTGCACGAACACATGGCTTGCCTGCGGTAATATGATTTTATACAATAACCACTGACCAACATGGCCTTGTATCAATGGAAACCAATAACGTATACCTGCTTTTAACCCACGTGCTTTTGCTCGTTGAATTTGACCTTCAGACTGTGGATAAGAAAGCCAATAAAAAAATTGGCGTTTATTAAGTTTACAAACTATGATGGCAAATAAGGCAACAATTGTCATGTCTCTAACTTGCACCGCTTGATATTGTTTGTAATCGCTAGTAATTAGCACCTTGCATTGGTGAAAAAACTTAACAATATACTGCCCTGCTCGATTAGCAGGTACTTTACACAATATAGCTTTCCCCGCTGGCCATAGCGTTGGGTTCGTAACATCGTACACAACTTCTTGTTCAGTTACTAAATCACATGTAATGCCTGAACGAGGGAGATACTTACCAAATAAAACTGTTAAGTCGGCCCTGTATGTTGGCCATTGTTCACTTGTTAAGAATAATAAATGCATGATTTATTTAACTTTATTATCATCTGCAATCCATAAATATGATCCATTTGTCTCCCGTTGTTGTTCCTGATGAAGAAATGCAGCATAACCCAGCAACATGGCAATAATAATTTCGTGCGCCATTAAATTTACTTGGCTATCTGAATACACCAGAAACAATAAAGTTAACGCAATTCCAGCTTGTATCGATAGACAATCAGCTTTAACTTTTACACTATCGGATTGCTTCCAAAGCTTGCTAAGCTGGTACCAGGCTATTATAAAAATACTGATATATAAAGCTAAACCAACCAAGCCTAAATCCCAAAGAATAGTTGATACTGAGGTTAAGTTAATGCCATAATTTGGATAAAGTATAGCGATATGACCTGCATCATTACCAGCGCCGTAAGAGCTTCCGAGGCCATGCCCGAATAAAAAAGTAACTGGATCATGCCATCCGTGTAAATTCCACCAAAAACTCATGACTGTGGTGCGATTAAGTAGAAAATTTCCATAGCCAAGATTATCAACGTTATAGTTTATAGAGCCTATTAATGCATCTGTAAAGTTGCTATCAAGCATTATGTAAACATAGACAAAACCAAGCATTGCCGTGAAAGCTAACACTAAAAAAAATATAGGTAGGTATTTTCGAGGATTATGAATTATATCTTTACGTAATAACACTAAGCCCATTATGGGTAGCATGATCACTACAACTTTAGTTTCACCCATCACCAATGGCACTAATAATATGAAACCGAGCCAAAATATACGTGATGTATGTATCAACCCTGCTTTCCATCTTGAAATAACAAATGAAAATGCTATGAGTACAAACATTACCATTATCGGGTTTGGACTACCACCTTCTAAATTAGCCCCCATTGTGCCTGCTACAACATCTGTCGCATCTGCACCAGCCCCTAAACCTCCTCGTATTGGAACAAGAACAAGGAGTTCAAATAATGCAAAAGGCAATTGAAGCAGCGCCAGAATCAATAATAACTTAAGCCATTTGTCAAAATCTTTTTTTGTTATCGCTAGTGTTGTTAATGCCAGCATTAGACCATATGTCTGAAAATAACGCTTAAATCCGCCAACTAATTCTCCACTAGAATGTAATTGAAAAACAGTTGTTGTAATAGCAAAAAGCGTAAAGATAATCGCCACCCAAATAAATAGTGGGATATATTTCTTATTATTCGAATTTAAATCAAATAAATTAAGCAAGCTTGGAAACCATAGCAAGATGGCAAGCATTGAGATTGCCCAAAGCATTCTTGATAATCCATGTCCAGCCATATCAAACAATGCAGGTGTAGCGAGGCCTAATGCAATCACTAACCAGATAGTTTTTTTGGGGATTGTTAATAAAAACACACCCATAACCAAACCCACAGCTAACCCTATAAAAATAGGGTTAGCTGTTACCGCAATTAAGCCAAAAAGAATTGCTAAAAAACTGGCGATAGCTATAAAGGCCAGCTTGAACCATATTTTTTGTGAAAATATAGCGAGATTCATGTGCATGTAACTCTATTTATAATTAGGTTACGCACTACATCTAAATATATAGGCTGGATTTTACTCCATAAATATTGCTGACCAGATTGCTTAGCATGCTGTTTTAATGACTGAAAAAGGTTCTTGTTAACAATAAGCTTGGTAATTGCTTTAGCAAGTGAGGGTGCATCATACTCAAAAATAAGTCCATTTTTCAAATCGCTTACGTAACGCGTGTGCGTGCGTATATCGCTAGCTAGCACAGGAATGCCTGCAACCAAATACTCAAATAATTTTGTTGGTGGATTATATTCGTTCCAAGAATTACTTTCCCACAAACAAATACCAACGTCTGCTTGTGTTAAGTAGTTTGGGATTTGGCTACCAGGCACGCGAGCAAGCACTGATACATAATCCTTTATATCAAGCTCAACGATACGATTTTCACAAAACTTGATCTGCTCATCATTTGCACCAACAATTGTTAAATGCACATTCTTATTAGACTTATCTAAGAGCGCCATTGCTTCTAACATGACATCTCTGCCTCGTGCTTTGCTTACCGTTCCTATATACATCAAACGAAGTGGTTGCCCGAGCATGGCTTTATTACTATCCACCAAAATAAATTGGTCACTTACACCCATGTAAATCATATGTATTTTGGAAGGCTCAATGCCATTATTAAGTAAATCATCTCGATGATCCTCACTAATTGGCATCACTGAGCTAGCATGCTTTGCTCCAATAACAACTAACCGTTGAAACAACAAAGCAAACATGCGACGGATTGGTGAAAAACTGCCGGGAAGATGCACAAGATTGGTTGGATGCTCATTCCAATATAAACAAGAAGGTACGTCACCAACCAATAATGTAATAGGAGCGGCCGCAGAATGCAGTAACACTATAATATCTGGCTTTTTTTGGTGTATAAAAATTGCACATTTCACCAAATATGTCATCCATCCTAACTTTCCCTCGCCAACTTTAAAGACTCTATAATTAACATTCTCAAAAATTAGTTCTGGTTGAGTAATCTCATTCAAACTAACAACAGTCAATTGATACTCTTTTGCAAGCGACGCAATACGATAAGAAAAGTCTAAAAATCCAGGCTGATTTTTATCAAAGCAGGTCACAACCACACAATGTTTTTGAGCTAAAGGACTCATACAATCCATCTGCTTAATTCGAACGCCTCAACCATTTGATGAATACGCGCAGTTTGTAATGAAGTAAGAAAAACTTTATTTGCTCTCACTGAACCTGTTTTGGATGACTGTTGAACCACTCGTTTCGGCGGGGACTTAAGCCGACCACGATCCTTGATAAATAATTTCAACTCATCCCACCCTTCCCCCAAAACCAAGGATTCGTACTGTAACACCATGCAATTTTCAACATTCTGAAGTTGTTTTAAAGCAACTTTCATCTCAACGCACCATCGCAATGCCAGTCGATCAATGATATCTTCCCTATTCCAATCAAATGTATCTATCAAATCTGCCCATTCAGTACACGACTCGGATAAACTTAGTATATCGTCACTATCCCAATCGAATTTCCACCCATTATTTTCTTGGTTGAGCATCGACTCAACAACTTTATCAGGTGATCTGACTATGTACAGGATTTTGACTTCTGGCCAACTTCGTGCAATGTGCCCAACAAATAAATTGGCTCGAATCACTTTTATCACACGCCTAGAATATATTCCTGCCCTGACATTCTGATCTAACCAATTTCCTTTTATATTTCCAAATAACATGTGCTTAATAGCTAATTTTTTCTTTTCAAAATTTACTATATTCCAAAGAAAAAGTGGCCTTTCATATCTCTTATCAAGTTTTATTTCACCCGTACGATCAATCAGAAAGTTGCCATTATTATCAGTAATACATGGCTCAAAAACTACTCTCGCATTAATCATGTGTGAAACAACATCACCTAGCCATGTCGTGCCACTCCTACCGACACCTGCCACGATGACTGACCGTTCCGGGTGGGATTTCCATTCAAAATATCTTGGAGACTTATGAACACGATATGAAAACATAACAGCCTTATAATTCCATCTCAACGTTGGCACAACAGTTTCTATTGCCACTCTTAATCAAACTATTAGCCCATAAGTAATTTATGACTTTCTTAATTGAGTCATCCAAAGAAAGTCTTGCTGTATCAATTACCAATTCTGGGTTAACAGGCTCCTCGTAAGGTGCTGAAATTCCTGTAAAATTCTTTATCTCACCAGCACGGGCACGTTTATAAAGCCCTTTAACATCTCGATTTTCACAAGTTTCTAGCGAAGCTTTGCAGTAAATCTCATAAAATTCACCTTTAGTAACGAGATTACGCACAAACTCTCGATCTTTTTGAATTGGTGAGATAAATGCAGCTAACACTATCACACCAGATTCCATAAACAGCTTACAAACCTCACCTACACGACGAATATTTTCAGTACGTTCCTGTTCTGAAAACCCAAGGTCAGCACATAGACCATGCCGCACATTATCTCCATCCATTACGAAAGTGTGACACCCTGTTTCAAAAAGACGATCTTCAACCGCATGAGCCAATGTAGATTTGCCTGCCCCAGAAAGACCAGTCAGCCAAAGAATTGTCCCACGATGACCATATCTCTGCTCACGTCTTATCCTACTTACCACTGATTGATGCCATATCGTGTTAGAACTTTGATGATAAGTCATTTCAGAAAGATCCCTTTTGTACTTTAATTAACGATTTAACCAATATAATCTCCGACTTATCTACTGCTTTTACTCCCCAAATAGTCAATGTATAAATGATCACAATGCCAGCGAACATCAATATCATCAAGCTTAGGGAATTCGATCCCCAAGGAATTGTTAACTTCGCCACGGCCATCAAAGCAAATGCAATTAAACCTGAAATCAATACCCCTCCTTGCATTTTCCATGAAGGTTTGTATGAATGGCCATTCAAAGATAGATAGATAATGATTGAGGTATTCATTACAAATGAAAACAAAATTGGGCAAAGCAGCAAATAAATCACATTCGTATTAACAGCAGTCAATACCCCTATCATCATTACAGGGAGAGCATTTAGACTTGCTTTGATTAACAATCTGCTTTTTTCAACAGAGTTTAGAACCAGCTGCAATAGAACTACATGGCTACCAATTGTAAGCTGAATCATTACCAACACTAGAATCCATGACATCCCTTGAAATTTTCCTCCAGTCATCAATTTATCAATGGAATCACCGCTTACCGCCACCCATGCGATAGCTGGCACCAGTAAAAGTAAGTTGGATTTATACAATAACTGGCAGCGATAATTCAACGCTGGGAAATCTTGGTCTTTCAGGTATCTAGCAATCATTACTGGCTCTAATAAGTTATAGAAAAAATGAAGTGGAATGTACTGCCTTGACCTTTCAGCTATGCTTAAAAAGAATCCATACGCAGCCACAATATGTGCAGGTAAGTAGATAGCTGCCAACATTTTCATAAAATAACCTTGTGGTGGTGCGGCTAATAAGGTAAATCCATAATTGTTGCCTGCCATTTTGAAAACAGCTGACCAGTCTGGCCACGTTGTGGTATTTGTTATCTTACTAATATGTTGTGTTCTTTCTTGTTGTTGTAATGCACTTAAATCGAATTGCATCACTAAGATAAATATAATAACTCCAGCAATTTCTGGTATCGTCATAATCCACAATGACTCATCTAGACCAATATAGTGATTACTCGATACTACCCATCCAATCATTAGCAAACGTCCTGCCCATTGCACAAGTAAAATACGGGTAAGTTCTTTTTGTTTGATCAGTGCCTGCATCACAGAAGAAAAATGCTGAAATAATGTTTCAGCTATGACAAAAAAAACGAGGGAAATGGGAAACTCCACTAAATGCACATCAGGAAATAGGTGAATAACCTGTTTCCACAATATATATAAAATTAAACTTCCAATAAGTGCAGCTATGAGTCTGATTAAAGTAATGCGCCAAATAAATTGACCCAGTTCATTTGCACTACGCTCCAACCTCGCCTCTGGCACATAACGTGATATTGCACGATCTAACCCCAAGCCAGCACAAACTCCCAACAATGAAATCAATCCAGTCAATGCAGTAAATCCTGCGTAGCTCTGCACATCCATGTAACGCACCATTAATATCACAGTAGCAAATCCAGCAAAACCTGCTAGACCACGGCCTAGTAAATAATGCAAAATGCCTTGACGGACATTTTCTTTGGAATAAGGAGAGTGAACCATGATGTGCTACTTACAACATATATTTCTGTTAAATGGATTGATTTTGACCGTCGATGCCAGTTAGCCGAAAGCGCTGACTGGGCAATACGGAGGCTAGCAAGTCATCAGCAAATCTAGCTTGCAACGCATATCCAAGTCTGCTATCTGATGTAATGCTGGATATACGCATCAGTAGTCCGTCTGGAACTACACCTTTTAATGCATAATATAATTTCAATTTTTTCGTTTCCCAGCCAGGGTAAGCGACCTTCTCACCCGTAGTTAGCCAGTAGGTAATTGGCTCTATACGCTCATCCTTACTAGCGATTAATCTGATAGCAGGAATATTTCCGAATGAAGTACTCAACATCACTCTCTGACTGTCTTGTATGCTAAACCCCTGCCCTCCATAACAGCCTTCTGGCAAATGCGCGCCTAAGCCATCTCTTTGATTCTTACCATAAGCGATTGAAAGCATGAGATGCTCACCCTTTGTGTTTACATAACTACGGGATAATGTTTGTGCATATATTTTATTCAAGGCAGATTGCTCTTCTGGATTAACCAGGTGTGAAGTCATTTCTTCCATTCGCCAATCATTAAATTGTTTAGGAATCAATACCTCCAAGTCTAGCTTCCCATATCGATCAGCTAAAATACTGGTGGGTTTCATTGCTAAAGCCAAACATGCCGTACAAAGCATGGCAAAACCAATTAATAAATGTTGCAAAGATATGAAACTTTTCATCATGCTCTGTTAGTTTTAAACAACTGTAATTGTCCTAAAACACTATCAAATAAATATATAAAAAGTAATGAAATTGCAAATGAAAAAATCCCTGCAAATTTATGCACAAAGCCTTGTCCTACTTCATAACCAAAATAATAAGTCACCAATACTAAAGTTATAACACGAATCAAATTAGCAAAAAAAGCGATGGGTAATAGGCTGGCAATAATTATAAAATTACGTGGCCAATTTTTATATTGCATTGAATAAAGATATAAAAACCCCAGTGCCGAAAGTGAAAACATGGAATGTAGTCCTGAGCAAGCATTTGCAACTAACAACTGAGTTGAACCAATTGATAGTGTCACCCCACTTCGACCGATGGGATAACCAAAGTAATACAATATATTTTCTGCGATAAGTGAAATGCTTTCTTTAAGAGGTCCAGTGAGCAGATCAACTACTGGACTCGGCAAGGGAATCAGGAAAACGGTGAATAATATGGCAAACCACACCTGTTTAAAGCTATTTAAACCCATTGTGATTAAACTAATACCCGTTAAAACAGGAATAAGTGAGCCAATTTCAAGAAAAAGAATTTCTTGCGAACGACCAACAGCAAATAATAATAAACCGAATATTAATAAAACACTTCCAACTATAGGTTTTGAACTGTCTACTTTATCTGAGAATACACTGCGCTTTTGCCAAAATAAATAAAAGAAAACTGTTAAAATAATTGGCCCATGCGCTTGTTCTTCAGTGCCCCACAAATTTGTTGCAAGATATTTAATGGTTGGAATATAAAGTACTAACAAACCAACAATAACTGGCAGCCACCTAAAAATATGGTTTATTGTCTTCAATTGACCTGAACTTGAGGCGGCAACAGTCACTTAAAACTCCTGAAGGATGCTGCCAATAATTTGGGCATTTGTCATTTTAAGTTGGTGGTGTAACCGTTGAATTTCAGTTGCTAAACTACAATCTTTTCTAGCAACTATAATTGCTGCTTTTGCTTTAGAAGCAACTGTTAATACATCAGAACCTAAGCTTAACGGTGATGTATCAATGATAATAATATCAAAAAATTTTTCTAAATCGCCAAGCAACTCTGCAAACCCATTTTCATTTAATAACTCCTGTGGATTTGGCACTTCCGTACCTGCCATCAGAATAGATAGATTTGGCAAGGATTGTTGCCGCGTTAATTCATAGTTTCCTTGCTTGTTAGCTAAAATATTTGCTAACCCTAATTTAGTTTCGATATTAAATAGCTTGTGTTGCACAGACTGACGTAAATTAGCATCAATCAACAATGTTTTCTTATTAAGTTGTGAAAAAACAATGGCTAAGTTTGCCGCCACCTGGCTTGCGCCATCCTCTGAAGTTGCCGACGTTACTGCTAATGTTTTGTTGCCTTGATCAAACCAGCGAATTATGAGCTGGCCTCTTAAGCTACGTAAATTTTCGACTTCTTCACTAAATGGTGCATGCGCTGCAATTAATGATTTGCTCAGCTGCTCGCTACCATCATGAACATAAGCATACTTAAATTGTTGAGATAATACTTTTTTAAGGTCATCATCGTTGATTAAGCCGAGTTGTTTAGCTGCTTCACCAAATAAAATTTTTTTATTTTTCTGCAATGCCAATATTCGTTCAACATCTTGATGCGTTAATTTTGCATGTGCAATTAATGCGTCACCTATACGAACATGACTATCCACAGGATTAGTGTTGTTTAGTTGATGTATATTTGTTAAGGAATCCATTAGTAGCTTACTTTGCAAAAAATTGATATTTCGAAACAATGTGCTTATTGGCCTGTTTCTCTTTAAATCGTTGACGTAGTTGGCTTATAAAGCCAGAAGCCTTTTTTGACTTTCTATTTAGCTCAAGCAAATTTAATTCAACCAGTACCGGTAAGCCTAAAAATTGTATTAAATCTTCAACCGATCTCACCCGTCTATCTAACAGTTCAGCGGTCATTGCAAATCCAATACCTAATAACATTCCCAAGAATACAGATAGCACAATATTAAGTAATATTTTAGGACCAGATTGTTTAACGGGAGGGACGGCGGGATTAAGGATTGAAACGTCAGTTTGACTTGATTTGCCCTCCATATTAGTCTGTCCAAACCGTTGTAATGCAAGGTCATAAACACGTTGTGCACTTTCAACTTCACGCGTCAATACAGCCATTTCATCCTGTTGATCTTTTAATTTAAGTACGCGATCTTTTTGCGCGGCAAGTGCTGTCCTAATCTCTCCTTCTTTTTGCTGTGAAACGAGTGCCGTTTGTCCTACTCCGCTGCTTGTTTTAGCAATCTCTGCGCTAATCATGGTGCGTAGATTGTTCACCTCAGCAAGTGCTGCTTGATATTGTGGATGATTGATGTCAAGTCTCTGCGACACATCTGAGAATCTCGACTCTGCTTGAGCCAGTTGTGATTTCAAACCTTGAATAAGTGAATTGGATAGAATTTCAGGAGATTCTGAAGCAACACTTTTTTTCAACTGAGAATGTCGTGAAGTGCTATCGTAAGTTTGTGCCTGCGCTATCACCAACTGGCTTGAAAGTTCACTTAAACGAGTTGCCTCAGTATCTAAACGTTCACCGGCAAAGGCAATGCCATGCTCTTTTTGGTAGCCAGATAGCTTCTCTTGTGCTTTCTCAACGTTTTGACGTAGTCCCTTAATTTGTTGATCAAACCATACTGCAGCCCGTTTAGCCGGATCAGTTTTTAATTGCAGATTGGTATTAATGTACTCTTCTGCAAAAGCATTAGCCATTGCCGCAGCAAATTTAGGATCGGCTCCTTGATAACTTATCTCTATCACGCTACTTAAACGTGATGGTTTTACATCCAAGTTTTTTAAAAACAGGTCTGCATACCAGTACCGAATATCCCCTTCACCTTTTGTAGCTTTTTCAAACTGAATTTTAGCGAGAGGATTATTAGTAACGCCCAGCTTATCAACAACTTTCAACGCCACATTTTGACTCTGAATAATATCCACTTGTGTTGCCATATAACCTGGCAACAGTGTCGCTGGCATCATAATTCCTGTAATAGGATCTGCACCCTTTGAATCAATCACCAGCGATGCAACTGCAGTATAAGTTTTTGGTAATAAAAAACTAACTACCGCAGTGACAGCGACCGTAACTAGAAACACCCAAGTCAAGATTCTCCTGCGAGCAAGTAGAATCGACAATAATTGTGAAAAGCTCATTTTTACCTATCGCTTAGTTGTTATTTATACTGCAAGCACTAGCACTAAAGTAGGCTTTCTTTTACAAAAACAATATCGTCTGGTTGCAACATATCGCCTGCGCTAGCATCCAGCACTTTTAATGAGCCATTTACTTGACGTTTAATTCGAATACGACGTTCAGTACCCCTTTCTGTCAAACCACCACCAGCTGAAAGAGCCTGTGCCACATTCATGTTATGTTCTAACCTATAAGAACCTGGACGCTGTACTTCACCATAAATATAAAAAAGTGGCATTCTAGGCACATAAATAGAATCCCCATCTGCCAATTCAAAATTTACCGAGGTATCAGCTTTACGATAGAGTTGATCAACATCAATTTCATGTTTTTCTGTTTTGCCGCTTCGCTTGGTAATGACGATAATAGTGTCAGCACCACCTGCTGATATACCACCCGCCTGTGATAAGAAGTCAATTACTGTCCGAACACCACCCATTACTGAATACTTCCCTGGCCGATTTACTTGACCTAATATGGATACTTCTCGGGCGTTTACAAAAATAATATCGTCACCTATTACCTGAGGATTGCTGGTAGGGTCTGACTTATTAATTAAATCTCTTAAATCATATTGTTGTTTAGTAGACTTACCCGCCTGGTTGCGAATCAATGTAACCATATCAGAGCCATTTAATGTTACCCCACCTGCCATTGCTAACAGGTCGGACAAGCTGCTTGGTCTATCCAGCGCATATTTACCGGGCTTTAAAACATCACCTAGAACCGATACATATTTACTTTGAAACTGCTCGACCACTAAATTAACTTGAGCTTTTTTTACAAATGCACCTTTTTCTAAAAGTTCAGCAATTTTGTTTTCAGCCTGTGTTGGGCTAAGCCCCCCAAGTGCAACTTCTCCTATTAATGGGAATGTGACTGTACCAGCAGCAGATAACCTTGCCTCTGTTAACATGTCAGGGCTGTTATAGACATTAATTTTAACCAAATCACCAGCTCCTAAGATGTAGTCTTTAGCAACATCCGGTGCAATGACAGTATTTCTTTTTGCATCCCCATCAGCCAAGCTGCAAGTGCTTATCAACAACGATAATATCAACCCAATTATTCTAACCATAACAATTAAAACCCTATTTGATAAACTTTTTTAGAAATCCCTAACCACATTACAAGCCAGATAAGCCCTTATCCATATTTGCTTGTTCTGCTTTGGGTTTATCTAAGGTTTGATTCGATTGCTCGGTTGCTGCCTTGTCCTGTGAAGGCGCTTTAGTTGGTACTAACTGTTTGCTACTTTCAGCACTCGTTTTTACTAAGGATGTTGGTTGAGCATTTTTCATGTCTGCAAAGGCTCCCACATATTCAATTTTTGATTTATCTTTAAGCGCCTCCAATTCTTTTTTTGCCAAGCTGGTTTTATTTTTATTTATAAAATATTGTTCAATAATTGGATCCGCTTTATCGCGTGAAATTGGGACAGATTGTGATGCAGAAATGTTTAAAATATTGAGTGACTGCTCAGTCGGCAGCAAAATGAATTCCCCATCTTTAAGTGGTTGAATTTTTTTAAGTAACTCTAATGGCAGTTGCTCAGCAGCTCTCACATTACTATTTACATTGACAGAATAGTTCTTAGATTTTAGCCAAATAGCAATCTCATTAAAACTTTTCATTGTCTTTAAGTTACTTACAAGCTCATCAACTTTATCTTTCTTAACATCAACAGCCAACTCTTGCAGTCGAAATATACGTCGATTCTCAAACAACTCTGGGTTTTCTTTATAAAAAGTATCAACTTCAGCAGTTGATGGCTTGGTTGCTTTAGACATGAGTTGTTCTAAATAAGATTGCGCTAGAATTTCATTCTTTGAAGCGTCTAGTGCTTGCAAAACTCGTGGATCACGGTCCAGCTTGGTATCTATTGCCTTTTGTTTAAGTAATTGCTGATCCACTAATCTTGCCAATACCTGCTTAGCAGCTACTTTCCCTTGCTCCTCATTCAGTTGCCCTAAACGGCTAAGTTGAAAGTTGACTTGCTGAATAGATATTTCATCCCCATTTACTTTGGCAACAACCGGAGTATCCGATTTACTTGATTCAGTTGAATTCTTATTTTCGCAACCTGTAAATAAAAATGAAACTCCAATTGCTGCAAGTAACAGACACTTATTTTCAAAACGCATACTTTTCTCTCGTTATTTACTAAACTTTGACTACTATAAGAAATAAATATGAATTTAATGTGTCAAATATAAGTAGTATTTGTGATGGTAGATTTGAAGTTTGTACAAAGGCTATACTGAAGGCCATTCGACCAAAGTGAAATTACACTCAAATAACGTTAATAGTCATAACGAAATAAAAAGTTAATCATATTGAATTGATAGCCAAGATTTGCAATATTTGAATTCCTTTTTTCACCTTGATATTGAATCTGAACCAGGGTTTTATAGGTTGGCGTATAAACTAATGATAAATTAGCCAATGTCGATTCATCATAACGACTACTGGACTGACTGGTGAAATAGCCTGCACTTCCCAAATAATCCCTTGCCTCATAACCTAGGCCTGTTTTTAAAGTAATCTTGCTGCTGCATTTCATCATAGGATTAATACTAAATCCTTTTGTTTCTACATAAGTGGATACAACATCATCGATTGGGGAAATTTCTTGATATGCCGTGAGATTAATACTAGTTTTACCAGAAAATGAATGATCCAGACTCCATCGCTGACCAAACCCTTTAAAATTACGTTGAGGCAAGTCCTTGTACCCCAAGCTCACCAACGATAAACGTGCACTGATTTTAGTTTCATGTGTTGGTAACCATGCGGCGGTAGTAATTATCTCTTTATCTGAACTTTCATTGCCAAAAAATAATAGTTCCGAGCCATTTCTATTTGGAAAGCTTGAATTGGTAACTTGATAATCAATACCAAGTTGGGTCCCAAGAGGGTTTTGATAATGAATACCCACGTCATAGATATCATCTGTTCTATCTGCGCTTTTGAAGCTACTCACTACATTTTCTTCTTGAGCCACCTCAGTTGTTGCTTGTAATGTCCAGCTAGGCTGTAAATTCAAATTAATACTAGCATGTTGCCGAGTATACGTTACTAAGTTTTTAACAGGGTCCCTAATCTCGGTAAAACCTGCTATAGATTGACTTTCGCTGGTGCTTAACTCACCATAGACATCATTTCCTATACGCCATGCCCAGTTCAACTTGGTTGATCTGCCAGTATTGTCTAAAATAGTAAATCGGTTATAGGTGGTCTCGTTAACACTTGTCGTTAGCGTTAACAATTGTCTACTTAACCTCAATTTAACATCAACACCTAAATCAAGTCGCTTCTCGACATCAGAAGTTGCGCTAGAGCCAAACGCTGCCTTTGCCTCTTCAGGCGAAGTAAACCTAAACACATTGTCATCATAAGTGACATTAGTACTGATATAAGGTTTGATATCAAGAATACCTTCTGCTAGCGAAGAAAAAGAAAATAAAAGTAAGCTAAAAAATAGCACTCTTCTATGGCAATGAAAGGGCTTTACTAAACTACACATTACCAGTATTGCCAGCTACCAGTTAAAATCACCCATGATCCAAGTAAACTATTCGTAATTGCATGGGCAAAAATGGGTACCCATAAATTTTTATAGGTTTTATAAAGCTCCCCATAAACCAAACCAGCAAACAAGCCTGCAAACCAAAGGTGGTGCTCTAGAGCAAACAAACAAGCAGTACCAACATAAGCAAAACTGGAAATGTTTTCTGGTGCAATACTAAGAAAATTTTTACTATCAAACCAGCGCATGATAAAAGAACGCCAAAAAAGCTCTTCAATCAGAGGTACAACTAATACAGCACCTAAAATTCGTATTAAAAACCACAAAAATGCTTCTGAATGGCCTAAGTTGAGAACGGGATTTATAGCTTTTGCATCCAACCCTATTGCCATCCAAGCAGGATAAGGCATTATCCAAATTATAAATACAAGTAAACCCGATACACTGGCCCATTGAAAATCTTTTAAAGCAGGTAAAATCAAAAGCTCTCTGTAGCTCTTCCAAAAATAAAATAGCAACAAAATCACTGCTAAAATTTTTATGGAATAGAGCCAACTTGAATTTATTCCTACTATTCTGAATAGCGGAATTAAGTATTCACCCAACGCTAAAAAAATTATGTAAGTAGCAAAAGGAAATACCCTGGATAACACTTTATATTGATTTGCCATGTTTTCACTCATAAGTTGAACAGGCATGTTACGCAGTGAATATGACGATATTATTTCTTTTATGACGCTTTTAATAAACGATTGTTACATTGACTAATATATAACCTAGTAGGCTTCTTTTTTATTCGCAAAGCGCGCATCATCAAGTTTGTCTTGTTTGTTTTGCAAAATATTCTCCAATTCCACACGCTTTAACTGGAAAAACCGCTCTTGACGCATGACGGCCTCATAACTGCCTGGCTTATCGTATATTTGTATAAGCTCAGTACCGAACTGATGTAGTTTGATATTTTTTTCTTCACATTCATTTACCGATTGAGTGGTTTTGGCTAAATTGGTCGACAAGGTTTTACGTTGATTATCATTAAATTTGAGATCGGCTTGTGCTTGTTGATATTGTGCCTTTAAATCAATTAAGTTCTTTTGAGAAGTTTCTAGCTGTGCCTGAGTTTGTTGCTGTTTAGTTTCCAATGCTGCTTTTTCAGTATTTACTTTTTTAACTTCACTTTCCAGATTTTTATTTTTACGTTCAGTTGTTGCTAATTTTTTATCAAGTTTTGCTAATTCCTCATCCTTGCTTTTAACTTTGTCTTCTAGCTCTTTTTTTTGTGCATCAAACTGTGTTTGCATATTGGCTTTTTCCGCCTCCATATCCTGCTTCATTTTTTGCATCATCAGCGCCGCACGATGCGCTGATTTATCATTCTTTTCTGCTGCATCTACGATATTGGGTTGAATAAATCCAATTCCAAAACAGAGACAGAATAAACACAAAATCTTATAAGTAGATATTAACTTCATCATTACTCTCATCAAAACTTAGCATTAAAATCAAGATAAAGCGTATCAATCGCCAAGGGTGGGCCAGAAATAGAAGTAGTACTAAAGTATCTCGCGTTTACCCATGCATTTTTATCAATCGCATAATTACCACTCACAAACCAGCCTTTAGCGTCACTACCGCCTAGATGGAAATCAGAGTCAGTAAATGCATCAAGTACAGCATCAGCCTCTATATACTTATAACCCAATGAAACCTGCCAATCACGTGGTTTTACAGCAATAGAAGCTGAACTATTAAAACTGTCATCCCCAACAGCTAAATGTACTTGATAGCCATTAGTTTCCTCTTTATAGTGATTACCAGTCCGTATAAAAATTTCATTTGCATCAAAACCAATGTTTTTTACATAGTCCCCTGTTAAGGTTACGTGCACAGGATCATAAGTAAGTAAATCCACTTGACCCATTAAATTAATCAATTGAAATTTTGAGGCCAGCGCAATTGTGTTGGACGCATCGGCTAAACCACCATTCAGCGCATTTATATCAAAGGTGTTATTTCCTTTTTGCCTGAATGCAGGCACGGTTGCATTGTACCAATCTAGACCAGTCGGGTTTGACTGACCTTGAACGTTTTCAAAATCGTAATAAGCCAATGCTAAACGTGCATTCGTTTTATTTTCTAACTGCCACTTGATACCCGTTTGTAAAGCATATAACCATTTGCTTTTAGCCTTATTGACTTCGGATGATTGAATATTCTCAATTGGGAAAGCACCCGCGGTTGTGAATGATGACCAAGTCTCGTTAAATTTAGGCGTAAATGTCGCTGCAATGCCATCAAAGGCCAAATCAGGATCCCATAATAAATCGGTATGAAAGAATGGATTTGTAAAACGCCCACCATTCACTGTCAACCATGGCAATGGCTTAGCAGTAAGAAAGGCTCTATCTAGCCCAAAAGTATACTTTCCTTGTGCAGCCCCTTCTGTTTGATTAGGGCTCACAGGAGAACTAAGAGGACCCGTAGTCATGCGCAGCCCGCCTACTAACCAATCATTGACTTTAACATCAGTCTCCAACCTTGCACGAACTCGCAAACTGTCTTGATCATTAGTCGAGTTTGATAAATTGGCATTTCGCAGTGTATTATTTTGTACTGCTAAAGGTGCATTCTGATTAGACAATAAGTCTTTTTCATAGCGCAATCGAAGATCACCATTAAAAGAGAATCTGTCTATCCAATCTGGTATACCTAAACGATCACCCTCTTTATAATTAAGATTAGCCATGACTTCTTTTTGAATTTCATCGCGCATTTCTTGTTTTACATGTTCTGGCACATACTGGACATGTACCGATTTATCATCCTGCGCATTACTGTCTTGCGCTGTGTGTTCACCCGATGCTGCCTCTATAGCTTTAGTTTGCTTTAATTGCTGGGCGGCATCTTGACTGGCCTTTTTCATCATTGCCACAGCTTTATCTTTTGGTAGAACCCCTTCTTCCACTAGTAAATTTATCAAATTAGTCGTAGTCGCTTTTAGCTGTTCTAAAGACTCACGCTCATCAGCTTTAGTAAGCGTTACGTTTGCCAGCAAGCCCAATGACAACGATGCTGCCAGCATCAACTTAGTATTACTTTTTAATTTAGTATTATTCAACATAAATGTTCTCTCAAAATTACTATTTTCTTTTAACCCATTTTGCGTGCAGCAATTCTCAACTTAATGGGTTGCGGCATACCCTCTGGTGGCGCCTCTCGCATGGCAGGCATGTTATCTAGTGCAGCTTTAACAGCTTGTTCAATCTCCGAACTTGTATCAGACTGAGCCACTTCCAGCTTCTCTATCTCTCCATTTGGCTTTAACCAAACGCTAACTATCAACTTGTACTGACCCACTTTAAGTTTTTTGTCTTTTTCTAAAGTGTCTTGAATCTGATTTTTTAAAACACCTGCATACCAGTTATATTTAGCGCCACCATCAGAACCAATTGTTTTAACTTCACCACCTTTGTAGTCATTACTGACAGGTCCAGCCGCAAATGCACTGGGTCCGTCGCCAGCAGGCCCTTCCATTTTCAACTGCTCCGCAGGTGGGGTTTCCGCTGGCTTGGGCTGCTCTATTTTGATTTCTTTTGGCTGTTCTTTTACTTGTTCTTTTGGTGGCTCCTTTGGCGGAGGAGGAGGAGGAGGAGGAGTATCAGGAATCAACTTAATCGTTGTCACTTGCTTTTTTTGTGTCGACCCACCAGTCATCATTTTTTTAAGACCATAACCAATACCACCCAACACCAACAATACGATTAAAGCTAATGCAGTACGTTTGATCCAAACGTTTAACTGTGATTCATCCTCACCATCATCTAATATTGAGTCATGTGTTGTATTAAGCATAGCTTGCATCAAGTGCCGATCCGCCCTGTGACTAGACCAACATTTTCAATTTCTAGCTTATTCACCAAGTCAATCACTCCGATAATCCCTGCATAGGGAGCACTCGCATCACCTTTTATCATTACTGAAAACTTAGGATCTTGCGCCTTGGCACTATTCAATTGGCTTTCAAGTTCCGCAGCACTCACCCCTACCCCATTAATCAATACTCCACCCCCTTGTTGTACTTGCACAATTTTTATATCATGCTTCTCTGTACTTGGCTTGTTAGAAGGCTTGGGCAGGTTCATCTTGAGCCCTTGCACACCAGCAGTCGTCATCAAAATAAAAATTACCAGCAACACATAGGCTAAATCCAACATTGGCGTAATATTGATAGTGTCGTAAGGTTGTGCATCGTTTTGAACTTGCATGCTATTCAACTAACTTCTTGGTGACTAACCCGACTTCGGTAATATCTAATTTTTTACAAATTTCTAGAACCTCGGATACTTTGTCATAGTGCGCAGAAGCATCACCTTTTAGCACCACTGGCAACTCTGGGTTACCACTTTTATATTCACTCAAACGTTGCTCTAAAGTCGCCATATCTACTGGATAGGCATCCAAATAGACTGAACCGTCACTGGCAATCGTAATTGCCCTGGTTTGTGGTTTTGCCAAACTGCCTGAAGTAACTGTTTTTGGCATATCCACTTTAATACCTTGTACCGATGCTGTAGTCATGATGATAAAAATCACCAAAAGCACATAGGCCAAATCCAGCATTGGTGTAATGTTTATCTCATCGTATAGCTGGTTCTCTTCTTTGATGCCCCCTGACATGTGCTAGCCTTATTCCTTACCGTACAGTTCAGCGGCTCTAGTTACAAATTCATCCACAAATATTTGCATAGCAATAGTGATATTTTTGATTCTGCTAGCGAGATAGTTATATCCAAACAGAGCTGGAATAGCCACGGCCAGACCGGCTACCGTCGCCAACAGCGCAGCGGCGATACCAGGCGCAATCGCATTCACATTCACATCCCCTGCTGCGGCAATCGCTGCAAAGGTAATCATAACGCCTACCACCGTACCCAATAATCCTAAAAAAGGTCCGCCAGAAATCGCAATTGTGAGTAATACCATGCCGGCATTTTGTTTTTGTGTTTCACGAACCAAATCAGCATCAATCGCAGCCTTAATGGCATCCATCGAAGCACCACTTAGCGCTAAAGGTTGACCTTCATGCTGACGTTTTTTTATTTCACGCAAGCCGGCTTGGTACAACTTATATAAACTAGAGTTTGGGTAGCTAGCGTTCTTGTCTAACGCTAGTAAATTATTAGCGTCTGTTTTTTGAAATCGTGCGAGAAATTTTTTATTATCTTTATCTGTTATAGAAACCAGCATGGCTTTTTTAACCATTACCCATGAACTGATTAAGAACATCACAGCCAAAATACCAATCACCACTTTCGCGTCAGGCGTTAGGCTGTCAATCAGTATTTTGATATAGTTAGGCTTGCCGTCATCGTCGCTACCTTCAGCAGCGGATATTTTTAATAATTGGCTGTCAACACCCTGTGCGGTGGCAGAAAATTTAAGCCAATCTGCACTTCGAGCAACCTTGGCAATCTCCATTTCGTCCATTTCGCCGGTAAATCCATCGCCAATTTTAATATCCGACTGTGCATCAGGTACTAGCACATCCCCAGCGCCCACTGAGACACCATTAATAAATATATTTGCCTTGCCGCCTTCTAAAGTAAAAGCCACATGCTGCCATGTAGCGGCCTTTATTTCACCACCAGAAATATGATTAGGACCAATATTTAAACTTAGCTTTTGTCCATCAATTTTTAGATTGAATGTATCGCCCTGATTATACAAATTTGCTGTTTGCGGCAAGCTTGCAGGCTTAATCCATGCTGTCCAAGTATAGCCAGCACCTGCAACCAATTTAACTGCCGGATTCGCTGTAATAACGAATGGTTTGCCAGCAAATGTGGCTGCTTCACCTATCAGTCCTGCCTTTTGTAGTGTGATTTCACCTGTAGCCACTAAACCTGTAGCCGAACTATCCTGAAGCAAGGATTTATCAGCAAAATGAAAATCTGCTACAGTGTTAGAATCCCATGTGGTTTTTGTACCTGTAGTTGTTGCCTTTTCATTACCTGAGTAAAGCCAAAAATGCGCATCTTTGTCAGCCGCATCAATTTTTGGTAATTGCACCCAAATAATCGCTAGTTCATTTACTGCATCAAATTTTTCGATGTGATACTTCAATTCAGTTTTATCATCGGCTGCGATAAAGCGTATATCTGAACCATCTACATTCACGCTAGTAAAATCAAAATTGCCTGAATGCAAACGTACCACCACAGGCGCCTGAGATCCAGCTTCGGTCAATCCTTTTAAATTGATGGATACCTTATTGCGTACAGTCCAATCTTTATTCCATTCGGCATGAGCAAATGAAGAAAAAATAAGCAATATCGAGAATGCACAGATTAAAAAATTACTTTTATGGATTTTTTTAAATTGAGAAATTAACATCACTGAACTTATTGAAATTGAGTCAAACAGAATTTTAATAAGCCAATGTTTCATCTAGGTTAAAGCTATATGACAAATAGAATAAAATGCCTAGTCCGTTATCGGATTAGGTATTCATTATTAGCTTGCTAAGCTGCTACTTTAATTACTTACCAATGCTGATGACATCAACTGAAATAATCGAAGGTAAAGTTGACGCATCTAGGGGTTGATTGGCTGACTGTGCAACGCTTTGTGAGATTGCAGCGGTAGCCGAATTTACAGAGTCTGGTGATAAGCCTGCACTCACACCGGACAGGCTAGATGTAGCTGCAACAGGTACGCCAGAAGAAGTACCAGATACTTGAATATTCATAGCGTTTAGTACAACAGGTGCCGCAATTAACAAATTGCCTGCTTGAATCCCAGCTTCACTAGCATCCACCACTGGCGCAATCAACGCGACAGTGCCTTGTGGTGGTGCTGTCAAAGGCCCGTTAGGCCCATCAGGATCATAAGTTTGTGCGCGAATACCACTTCCCGTCGCAACCCCGTTCACCACAACGGTGGTATTTCCAAATGCATCAGTTTGTACAATCCGCACAGGGATAGAAGTCGCTGTTTTAGAACCACGGCCCGCATCAATTGTGCCGTCAGTTGACCAAATTGTAATATTGCCACCAAATTGAGTAATTACTTTAGATTGATTAACATTAAAGCCTGTGCCTGCAATGGCACGGATATCCCCTGCTTGCTGAGTAATAACACCAATATCACCACCTTGACCAGGAACACCTACATTTATTAAACCACCAGGCGCAAGTAAATCGATACTTCCGCCACTATTTGTGGATATTTTACTGTTGAATAACGAAATATCGCCTGGATTATTAGTTGGGAACAATTCAGCAAGAGCTAAATAACCACGTTCTTCGTTGCCTGTTTGAGCAAAATCTTTGGCAGAAGCCACTAACTCAGAACTTAATAGCTTATTAACAAAGATGGTTTTCGCTTCTAAATTAAGGTTATTAAATAGCGTCAATGATTCCGCATCTGTTAATGTGTTATTCCCTGTTATTTGCTGCATATAGGCTGTGAGTGCTGATGCAGTTGCAGCATGGTATTGAGCTAATTCATTAGCATTGCCTGCGATTGTCGCAGGGCCTGCACCTGTTGGTAGAATATATTGACTAATATAGCCTTGTACATTGGCACCAGACCCTAAACCCGCCTGTAAGGTTATAGATGCCCCATCCGCAGGTAATGCTGGATTTGCTGTATTTAATGAACCAAACACACTCAGACTACTTCCTGAACTACCAGTAGTTTCGATAGCTGTGACGCTGGGGTAAACTAAATCAATACTTCGCCCAGCTTGTACTAACACATTGCCTGGTCCGCTGACCGTCACATTTTGGGTTCTAACATCATTACCTGCCTTAATCAGGGTAATATCACTCTCATTGTTATTTTGGATACTTAATTGCAGTCCATTAACATCGGCTCCGGCTACAAATTTTGTGGCTTTAGGTAGCGTAACTATTGGGCCGTTACCAGTTGGAGAAATGCTACCATTTTCCGCTACTACTAACGCAGGCAAGGCATCATTTTGATGTAGCAATTGTGTAGCATGGGTTAATAATTCTGCAGACATTCCTGAAGTACCAGCCAAACCACTCTGAATAACAGGATTGTTGATGCCCGGCAATAAGGCTGGATCTGCATCCGACATACTGACATTTCCTAAATTGATATTATTAGCAGCTAGCACCTCTAAATCACCCATTGCAGAAGGTAGTAATGTGACATTGCCAAGAGTAGCATCTCCATTGTAAGACACGACCTTTATTGTACTTGGGATAAAGGTAAGACTATTTGTTGGTGCAGTTGTAGATAGCCCTGCAACAACGCCCGTGGAACCAAGAATTGTACTTCCCCCACCGAATACTACATCACCATTCAAACTAGAAACATCAACCTCAGCCTGAGGAGAATATGAATTAAAGTATGAATTTTTACCAGTTGAATCAAAAGCTGTTGCATTCGTAACAGATTGACTGACCAATGTGGGATTGATAGCCGTTTCAATATAGACATTTTTACCAGCACTCACATTAAATCTGCCATTTTGAAGCGCAAGTGTTGTGCCAAATGTATTGCCTAATTTTTGAATGGAACCCCCTGCTGTAACATCTCCAACACCATTAGCAACAAAATATACGCCATTATTAATATTCCCCCCAGCACTTACTGTTACATTGCCACCACCGTTAATAACTTGATTACCTGTAGTTCCGTTAGTATCAAACTGTGCAGTTGTTGGGGCTGAAGCAGAAAAATTACTAATATTGCCAGCTGCTTCAACATAGATATTTCCACCACCCATAGTTGCTAAGCTTTGTTTAAATAAATCCGGGCGCACCCACCAGCTCGTATCTAAATTGCCAGAACCACCACCTTGACGATACAACCATTCGTTTATCAATTGACGGCCAGTAGTGCTTGACTCACCACCTACAATATTGCCTTTCGTTGATATACTAATATTGCCCCCATTGGTTAAATAAAGCGGTGCTAAATTTGCACTAGGTGCATTAAAGCCTGCCAAAGTTGGAGCGCTGACACCTGCGGTGTAAATCACTGACCCAGTATTACTACCTGGTGTAAAGGTAGTTCCCATTTTTAAATCACCACCTGTTGCAATATCAATACTACCGGTACCAGTGCGTATCATTTTATTGTTGGCAATAATTACATTGCCCGTCAACGCATTTCCTGAAATATCTTTGGCAGATGCGAGGGTTACAAGAGGATTAGCAGCACTAAAATCAGCACCTGCTACAATCTTATATGAGTCTGAATTTGCAGTGCCAATCACTCCTGTAGTAGCAGCTGTTGTGAAGCCATCACTTAAGCTACCATTAAAAGTAATGTTGCCTTTTGCCTGAAGGGTAATCTCACCTGGCTCGCCCCCTGTTCGAGTTGTTGAATACAAATTCCAATCACTACCAATGATTAAATTGCCTGTCGATTGTATATCCGTGCCCGCTTGTAAATGGAACGTACTGTCGCCTGTTTTACCTAAACTAGCCAATATGCTGCTTTGATTAGTCATAAAATTATTTACATCATTGGCAATTGTGGTAAATCCTAACGTAGCCCCGGTACCCGAACCACTAATAATACTGGTTACATTATTAAAAGTTCGATAAGCCTCTAATTGTGAGGAAGCAGATCCAATAATATTAGTAGCAAAATTAGACACAGCAACGCCATTGCCTGAGTCCGCTCCTGTTCTAGGCGCACGCATAGTTACACTCCCACCTGTGCCACCTACGCTACCACTGACATCAATGCTTGAGCCTGCATTAAAATCAAGCTGATTAGCTGCAGTGTCAATTTCCACCAAACCACCACTTGCACCTGCTTGGCTACTATTCGCTTTTAAGTTAGCGGTACTTGCCAGTGTTACTCCATTCCCTGCAAATAAGCCTACGTGGCCGTTTACAGGAGATGTAGCGATAATGTCGCCAGATACTGTAATCTGGCCAGCATCTGCACTCACAACAACATTACTTGCACTTAAAGGATTTGAATTTGCAACTGTACCAGAGATACTCACATCACCAGTACGCACTCGATATTGACGACTTGTATCAAACCCTATGGCGTGACTGTTGGTAACACTGATGTTAGCGAGTGTGTTCACATCTACATTTAATTGACCACCAATGCCCGTGCCAGTTGCTGCACCTTTTAGGCTCCCCATGATATTGGCTGTGCCAGAACTTGCATTAATATTAACTAAACCAGCTTTTGCCGCGCCTAGACTCGCCACATCCACCACTGCACCTGTGTTAACGTTTACATTACCCGTATTTGAAGTCAGTGTGATACTACCTGCTGGCGCATTCACAGTGGTATTGTAGAAAGTGTTTGCAGTTGAGTTCGCGCTAATAGTTGCGCCACTCTGGATATTAAGATCATTAATCGACGTTAAGCTCAACGTGCCAGAAGATAAGTCAACGTTGCCAGCAACAGTTAAATTTGTTGCGGCAATGCCAAGACTTGCCCCAAAACCAGTTTCTACAGGCAATTGCGCACCTGGCAAACTTGCAATAGTTAAGTTATTGGCATTAATATTATATTTAGAAGCTGTATCTGCTGTTATGCGGCCTGTCGTAAGGGTAGCATCTGCTACATTGAAATAAGCTGTACCTTGGTTTGCTACTCGAATTTCATTTGCATTTACATTTAAGTTGGAATACCCAGCAATTTCAGTTGCTCCACTAACCGCGTTGCCTCCACCTAGTTTTACTACAGAAGCATCAATCTCCAGTCCTCGCCCAGAAGCATCTGTTGGCGCTGTAAATGCAGCCCCTTGCTTATTTTCAAGTGTAAATGAACCTGCGGTAATGATACTAGGGGTTGCGTTGGGGGGTACAGAGATTTCACCATTCGCTAAATGACCAACAATACCAGCTGCATTCAAGGTTAAATTTAATTTATTGTTACCAAAATTAACCGCTCCAAAAGTATCAATATCATTGTAGCTATTGAGTGTTAATGATTTTAGCTGACCAAGTGCCGCCAATGCAGAAGCATTGATATTTAAACCTAAAAGGTTCGTTGGTGCATTACCAATTAAAATACGATTTGCGCCAAAGGTGGCATTGCCTCCATCTTGCAAAGTCACATTACTCGCAATACTCGCTGATTGCGTTGCATCCAACACCACGGAATTACCCGCCTTGAGCGTGCTGCCAGCCTGAATGTCGAGTATGCCTTTGGCGGAAGTAGCTGAGCTCCCTACACGACTATAACTAATATCACTAGCTGATGACGCTGCTAACAAAGCACCATCACCATTCGCCATAACGACTGTTGTTGCAGGTGTTTTTGATGCAATCCCCGTATCAATCACTGCGCCTGTTTTCACTGTTACACTATTAGTTGCAGTGGCAATTAACTCGGGGGTGTAAATGACATGATTGTTGTCATTTTGAATACTCACGGTCTGCGCATCAGTAGTGATATCTACCACGCCATTTTGTAAACTACGCGTACCACCAAGCAACAAGCTATCTGCGTTGAGTGCGTTAAGACTATCAGCCGTCAATTGTAAACTACCATCATTTGCTCCCACACTGGAAACCACCTCAATATTGGCTGAGCTGATATCAACATTCAAACCTGCACCCCCCGCTACTTTATTAGCGACCACATGACCATTTAAAGCCAGTTGCGCAGTACTTACTGACAAAGTTCCAACATCTTCTGGCAAACTTACCTTTAAGCCACCAGTATTCACAGGGTTTGAAAAATATGTATTAGCACTAGTGATTATATACTGCGATGGTGATTGTGAAAGTGCTCCAACTGCGGGATAGAAAATCGATCCATTGGTGACTGAAAATGTTGACCAATTGGCATCATGTGCACCTGTACCTAAATCGGCAAAATAGCCCGTAGTTAAAGTTGAACCGTTTAACAGCGAAGCGGTTTGTGTCGGCAACAAATTACTCGCAACATTGGCCCGTACCATGAATGCCCCTGGCACCAACGCGTAGCGCGATGGTAGCAAGGTATAAGTACCTGTTGCCAGACCTGGCACCCCAGTTAAATAAACAGATTTTCCAACACCTACTGGAACTGAGCTGCCGCTATAAACTTGATCAACAGGAGCATAATTTTGCCCAAAATTAGGAATAACCGCATAAGTATTAGGCTGAGCTAACACATCGGCACTACCGCCAATACCTGGCACCCATTCATAGGCAAACATATCACCACCAGCCGACATATCTAACACTGCATTTTTTTGTATATTGACCGTACCAGAAGAGTTAACATTAATACCCTTATTTATTGGGGTAGTTGTAACGCCAGCATTAGCGTTAAAAAGTACGCCCCCAGTACTCGTTGTACCATAAGGAATCAATTGATTGTTGGCGGAAATAGAGGTTACACTCCCTGCAGTAAATGTCACTGAATTACTTGCATTAAAATTAATTTGACCAAATGGTGCGGTAAGTACGCCATTTTGCACAATATCATTCGCAGTTAAATTAAGTTCACCTTGAGCTGAAAGTGCTGGATTTGCGACTACTCCATTTGAATTAATGGTGATTTTGCTATTGTTGCCTAGTGCCTCGAACCCAAGAATGGAACCGGAATTAGGGTAAATCTGCCGTGCAGTTAGATTGATGTCACCATTGGCAATAATGCCACCTGCTGTTGCAACAAAACTACCATTATTCGCTTGCTGAGTGCCTTGACCATTTACATCTAAGCTTGTATTAAAATTTGTTGTATTAACACCTGAAACTGCTGTCAGTCCATTGAAAGAAAGTTGCTTAGATTGGGTAGTCAGGCTGCCATTTCCAGTTAAAATGGCTGTTGCATCGACCACTGAGTTAGGACTTTGTACGGTAATATAACTCGCACCTAATTTGGCAGCTCCGTCATTTTGTACATTGATTAATGGCGTTGTTAATTGTAAATTACCTGTCATTTGCAAATTTAGACCATTTGCCAGTTGAATTGAGTTATTTAAACCCGAACTTGTGTCTCCAATAAATGATTGGACATTTAAATTCGCAAAGCCGCCTTGCTGCACTTGATCTGCAGAAATATGTGCATTTAACGTATCGGCGCTTGTTGTCGAGTAGGTCAATCCAGTGCTTGTTTTTAGCGCATCACCTGCTGCAAAGTTTTGAGCTAATAATTGCTTTTGCTGGGTGATAGTAAATTGTCTATTGCCACTTAGAATTGGTGGGGCTGTTAACTGAGTATTAGTAAAACCTAAATTCAACGTTCCCCCTCTGCCTGTACCAGTTGAAGCACCCATAAAGGTACCGTCCAACAATAGACCATCGCTGGCACTCAGTTTAATGGAACCTGCATCACCGTATAAAGTTTCACGCATATAACCAGTTGGTGTTTTAGTATCATTCACTATCGAAGTTCCTGAAACATCTAACAGTCCGCCCTCTTTCACAACAACAGCCCCTTTGGGAACATCTATACTAATGGTACCTGCATTAAACACCTGTGTTTTAAGTAAATTGGGTTGAGAACTTGGCAAGGTAATGCTGGAACCCGCTGCGCTTAAAATCGCATTCCCGCCAATAAATACGGCCTGAGTTGGGTCATACAATTGAGATGAGGATGTATCTATATCACTAATGTTAATGTTAATGTTACCGCCAGGAGTAGTTATATCACCTAACACATTCACTTGTTTACCTGCAGACAGACTTACACTGCCGCCTCTATCTGTGCGTAATGTGGTGTTTTCTGCGAGGTTTAATACCCCGCCTAATTGGTTCGCACTAAAGTTAAATGATACGGGGCTACGGGTAGTATCTGGCTGAATAAAAGGTGATGCGACTAATGACATTGGCTGTCCGCCTACCTGATTAACAAAGCCAGAGTTCATTTGCCAGGTTTGTGCAGCAGCGTAAATCTCCTGTGGTGCCCCTGAGCTATCACCAATATTGACATTAAAACCTGATAAAGAATATTTGGAAAAACCACCTTGGCTAAAAAAGCTCGATGCAATATCAATCCCAGTCGCACTGGCATTAGAGTTACCCGCTATATTGACGGTTTCTGCTTGCGAAGTGGTGCCAAGCCCATAGGTAACCGACAAATTACCCCCTTGCTTAAAGCCATATGATTGGAAGGTTACGCTATCATCAATTTTTGATAAAGTACCAAACTGTATATTGCCTGCTGTACCCTTTGCCAGTACTCCCTGATTATTAACACTAGCCCCTGCTGAGGCATCTAATATTACATTTTTACCGAGGGATAATATACCTGCATTGATGTTGCCGCCATTAATTGCAAGTGGTTGCGAATATTGCCCTGCAACACCAGCTTTATCGTTAGTAAATGAGCCAGCTGAACTTATTTTCACGTTATCTGCAACGGAAGTAACACCGCTATTCAAATTAATATTACTACTGGGTGCAATAATGTCAGCGTTAATCTGCGCAGTGCTGCCAGTTAGAAGTTTATTACCTAATGTAAGTGAGCCACTTGGCTTTAAATTCATCACATTATCGACGACTAATGAATTCACTTTGCTCAAATCAACTGTATTAAAACCTTGCCCTAAGAAATCGTTACTTATTGCCGATTGATAATTACTTGGCAGCGTTTGTCCAAAATCGACCGCAGCATTCACATTTTTAACGATCTCAAGCTGATTCGCACTTGCGATTAATATACCTCCGGTAGGAATAGTCTGATTAATCAGTTGTTGCGTACTTATCTTGGTGTTTGCTAAGAACTGTCCTGCTAATATAGAATTATTGGTAATGGTGGGGCCATTTCCATCTGGAGCTGTCAAGTTTACAGTGCCCGCATTGCCGCCCATAAAATAGCTCGCGACTTGACTGCCTACCACGGTGGTTAATAGTTGGTTGTTAGCTCCTGTAGTTGAAACATCCCCCCAACCTTGAGTGGTGCCTCCGGTGATATCCCATGCACGTGTCACGCCCCATTTGCTACTATTGACTGCATAAGTGTCAGCGACTGTATCATATGGAACGCCAGGTAATGCCTGTGAAATCGGTACCAACTTTCCGTTATAAAATAAGTTGGTTTCTTTAACAGTGCCTGCCTGGTAAGTCGTAGAACCTCCAGAGACGTTTAAAACTGCACCCTTACTTACAATTAAATCGGTGGGTGTTGATAATGAGATGGTGCCGGCATTGGTCATTCTCTCAGAAACCGTCTCACCGACCAAAGCCAAATATGGGGATATATCAAATAATGCTGTTCCTTTACGTGCATCCACATACACAGTTTGTTTAAATAATCCGCCATTACGTAATATTGGTGCATCTTTTAACTGATCGGAAAAAAGCTGAATCACCAATTGATTTTGTGACATCGGAGCTATTGCATCTACACCAGATACATCAATTACCGCATCATTTCCTAAATATATTCTTGATGCAGTTAAGTTAATAGGTATAGGCGGCGTATAAGGGTTATTGGATAAGGCCGACAACTCAGCAATCGGAAAGGCCCCAGACAAATGAGTGTCGATTGAAACATTACCATTTTTGGCACTTACAGTGCCATCTATATTAATTAAGGATCCAGTAATATTCACTGCAGAAGTTTTAAATGCTTGTGATGCAATAATTGTTTCTGTACTCGCATCTGGGTTCACTTGTGTCACACTACCCTTGGCTAAAGTGACCATGCCCTCATTATCTCCAGTTACAGTGCCTGAAGCAGCTGTTACGTTATTATTTGCCTGCAAATAAATAGTGCCATTTGCACGCACCGAGGTAGTGGCCGTGAGTATGCCAGATTGATTAACCGCCAAACCCATCATGGTAATATTGCCGCGTTCCGCCACAATTTGCCCTAGATTAGTTGCCGTACCTCCGCTACTGACCTCCACTAGGAAACCAGCAGGATCTGCACTAGATTGTAGATATACCTTATTTCCAGCGGCCAATATGGTTTGACCCTCCGGGGTATTAATAACACCATTATTTGTAACTGTTGGTGCAAATAACAATACCTTGCCGCCTGAAATCGTATTGATTTGTGCGCCTTGTTCAACCGTAACAAAGCCACCAATGCCTGTTATGCCATCTCCAAAAACATTAGTAAATGTGTTTGCATTTACAAAACCAGAGTTAAATAAATTATCAGTAATATCCAATGTGCCTGCATAGAGCGATCCCACATTGAACTGGGCATTTTTGCCAAATATAACACCATTTGTGTTGATGAAATATACGTTACCGTCAGCTTGCACATTGCCATTGATGAAACTAGGATTTAAATCATGGATGCGATTAAGTGCTGACCAATTGCTATTACCTTGCTGGTTAAATTTGAGTAATTCACCTGCTTGGAGATTAAGTTGACTCCAATCCAAAATAGCCCTTGGAGCTGTTTGACCAATGGTCAGGCTGTTGCTAGTAGACCCTGTAATGCTGGCATTTACCCACGCTTGAGTGCCTGGTACTAATCCAGCCGGAGCAGCCAGCCCGTTAGCTGTATAAACAAAACAGGCAATTATAGTAAACTTTAATGAAATTTTAGCCTGTTTCTGCGCCTTAATTTTCCTGACGCGGCTACCCTTATTACTATGGCCACGCACTGCCTCGGAGGCTGGGACATACATATTCAGCACTTTGCTATACACCAACTTATATATGCCTTGATTCATTTTACTTCCTTTTCATTACCACTTGATTTCAAGCCTTAAAATTAAGACTTACAAATTACCACTCATACCCGAGTCTGAAATGGAGCCTGTTGTCACCAGATTTAATCGTTCCATCATCACGAAGAGCATGGGCGAAATCTAAATTGGTGAAGAGACCCTTGGCCGCCTTTAACTTAATCCCTAGGCCGACAGATAATAAATTGCTACTGTCTATTTGATTAGGAAGAGGGTCATCAATACTCACATGGCCAGCATCAATAAAGCTATAGGCATACAACTCTTTAATGCTGTCATTAAAAGCGTTAGCATTAACATATTTTATTAATGGTGGTGTATGTAACTCCAAGGTGCCAGAAAGCCCATTATCACCCAATGCATTCGATTCCAAATAGCCTCGTACTGAATCAACACCGCCAACCGTAAATTCCTCTGCTGAAATTAAAGGCTCACTCGTTAGCTGACCGCTTAATTTAGCCAATATCGCCCAATCATAAGGTAGCTTTTGTATATACTTCAGATCAGCACGGATATAAGCATAGTTAGGGGTTGCTAAATAACGCTTATTTGCAAACTCTTCCTCGTTATTGCCTAAGGCACGTGGAGCTAAATTAAGTGTAGTTGTCAACTCTGTTTGTGTGGTTGGCGTTTGATAAGTGCCATCGTAACCAAGTGAAAACGCAGTATACGAAATCGGTGTTTTAGAGGTGTCAGCGCCTAATAGAACGTTCTCTTTAAAATCTTTATAATCTGCCCCCAAAGTGATGCTATGGTAATAGTTTTTAGACAACTGTAAGGGGTGAATATAACGTACCCCAGCAATATAGCCATCGCCAATCACATTCACATCACCCACCGCACTAATATCACTTTTTGAGACAACCCCATAAGTGGCAAAATAATCCCCATTCAACCTTGGAATTAAATATGTCGCAGAAAACACCTTCACTTCATTCAGGTTTTCTGGTGAAACCTGAAAACCAAAGCTGATACTATGATCTTTTTGCCAAAGATTCTCGTAACGTATCGATCCATTCAAGCGTGTTTCTGTTGTATTGGGCGAATATTTATCGTTTAACTCTAAACTGCCATGTAGTGGAAGCTTATCCTCAACATTCAAATCTACTTCCACCTTTCCTGGTGACTTCCCCGGTCGAAGCACTGGTGTAACTTGACGATTTTGGCCACGATTTAACGTAGTCAATTCCTCTTGTGCAGAAGGGAAATTTGGAACAGTACCTTCTGAGAACTCGGCAACACGAGATTTAACCTCAGCAAGCGAAGTGTATTTTGAACCAGTCACTCGCAGACGTTCTACTGAGCCTTCAGTCACTTTTAGTACCACAATCCCTTTATTGACCTCTTGTTGTGGAATGCTGACTGTGACAGTTAAATAGCCTGCATCTTGATAAGCCTTTTCAAGCGCAGCGCGGCCTTTCTCAACATCTTCAATAGTTTTTGATTCACCCAAAAATTGATAAACCGCTTTTTCAATCTTGCCTTTATTTAATACTGTATTTCCATCCACTTTGAATTCGAAGATATTAAAGCTAGGATTAATTTCAACTACTTTTTTAACCTCACTTTGATCTGCCGCCTTTTCAGGCAAATACGTTTCAGATGTTTGAGTTTCAGTTGACGATCTTTCCTCGGCATAAACCCAAGCTGAAACAAAAAAAAATAGGTAAGACAATATGGCCAAGTGTTTAATAAAATTACATTTCATATGCAGAGTTGACCAATAAATAAACTTTTCAATTATCTAAAAATAATGTGGCAAACTGATGAAAAATACATAGTCCGCTCATACTTTCACCTACACTTATAACTAAAAAAAGCGCACCCCTTTTGAGAGTGCGCTTATTCACTACTTTAATTATTGGATGCTCAAAATCACACCCAAATTAATAATTACTGCGTCAATTGGATTGGTGAGCAGCTGTTACCCAAGCTAGTACCTTTAATCACTTGTGCGCCCACTGTACAGATAGAGCCGCCTAGTGGGTTTAATGTCAGACCACGTGAGAAAACTGCACAAGAAGCTGCAGTTGGTGGCGTAGCTAATGCTGCAGTAATTGATGGAATAATCGCTGCACCAAAGCCAGTAGCAGAATTAGCTACATATGCATGTGATTCCATGTGAAACGCATAGTTGCCGAGTGCTGCTTGAACACGTGCAAATGTTGTATCACCAGCTTCTGGGTGAACACCATCTAGCTTAACAAAACGGTATGATTCACTGCCGCCGCCTACAGTTTCTACGCGCCAGTTATTTTCCATAGAAACAACACCAATGGCGAAGTTATCTGTACCCGCTGAATTAGCTGCTGTAGTTAAGCGTTGTTTAACGTTACCAGTACCAGAAGCTTCAAACACTTCAATACCAGGCGCCGTTGAACCTGAAGGTGATGTTGTATCAGCTGCAGCTGCTGGATTTAAATTTCCTAAAGCGTCATTTGCGCATGGATTTTTTAAGAAAAATGCGGATGAGCTTGCTTGTGTGCCAGAAGTTGGCACACGGCGTGCCAAAATCACTTTATGGCCAACGCCTGCAGAACCTACAATCGGTGACCAATCAGTTTGATAAGCACCACCTTGCGCAATGATTGAAGTGTATTGTTGACTAGTAATATTAGGTGCATTCAGAGGGTCGAATGATGGATCTGAAGTACCAGCTGCTGCGGTGCTAGCGTAAATACCTTGAGCTACTTGTAGAGCACGGTATAAAGGTGTACTAACCACCACGCCAAACACTTGACCTATCATCGCTTGACTTTCAGTACCTACCGCATTAACAGCACTGCCACCACCTAATGCTGCTGGTAGTATTGCCGCTTCTACATCAGAATAACCGCCGACCGGTTTTTGTGGAGCGAGCGGATCAGTTGCTAAGGCAGTGGTATTGGCAGCATTAGTTGCTGGTGTAGCAATACCTGTTGCTGGCAATGCTGCGCCTACTAATGAACATCCTTTATACACTGTTGCATTGTTGTTGGCGTCAGTAGGATCTACATATGATAAAGTAGTTGCACTACAACCATTACCCGTACCTGCAAATTTAACCCGGGCCAATACTGCACCTATTGTATGAGGTGCATAGGCATATAACGAGCCCCCATCTACGGTATGATATAGCACTGAAACTTTGCCCCCGATGGTACATGCATAAGCAAAGAAATTACCAATAGATCCAGGTGCTACAGATGCGTTTGAAGCTGCTTGATTTGTAAAAATAGTGTTGGTACCAGGATCACAACCTACACCTGTACCTGAGCCAACCCAGCCACGATAAATTGCTGGTACTTGTGCAGAAGCGCCGGTTAGCCATGCTTGTTGTAAAGTACCCGCTGTTTGTGCCGCTGAGATTTGCGCAGGCGTTACAGCTGCTGCAAAAACTTGTGCTGAACCTAAAGCACAAGCCATTGCTAAAGCGATTTTTGTCATTTTCATGATATTTTCCTAAAAAAAGTTTCTCTATAGGCAGAGGCTAAGAACCTCTGCCATCTATATATTGCAAATAAACTAACTAAAATTTAAGCTTGTTTACGACGTGCCACAAAGCCCATAAAACCTAGACCTAATAACATCATGGCCCAAGTATCAGCCTCTGGCACTGCAGCTACGTTGGTTGTGTATGAAAGTGCGCCATTGCTTAATAACGTAAATTGAGCACCATTACCAAACACAGTTGCAGTTACAGGTGCGAATGAACTTGCTCCGGTAACAACTTGAGTTACACCTAAACTACTTCCGATTGATCCCATTGTAAGTGGGCCTGTGCCACTAAGCTTTCCATTGACATACTCAGCAGAGTTTGCATAAGCTGCGCCAGCAGTAGCCACGTTACTACCATCAGCTACGGTACTATGATTTCCGAGCAATCCATTAGCTGTTGTAAAAGTATCGAAGTTACCAGTCGCAGTAATAAGACCACTGGTTGTTAACGCAGTACCAGGATTTCCAGCATAAGTCGTAATATAACCGCGCGAACCTGCACCAGCGCCTAAATTATCACCTGCAGTAATTGCATATTGAATGCTTGATAAAGAACCTGCAGCTGCAGTTAAAAACTGACCCCATGCTGTAGAATAATTAGCATTCCCTGCTAAGTCCCAAGAAAAACTTGTACCTGATGCAGTCACAGTGCTAACAGCATTGTCAGTGCCAATAAGGTTAAAATTACTATAATTTTGACCCAAATCAAACGTTGCAGAAATGTTGGCTGCTGTGTCTAATACTGTCAAAACCAAAGATCCATTACCTGAAGCCGTTGTTGCAATATCTGCGTATGCTGGCAATGTGGCTACCAAAGCTAATGCTGCTGCAAGTGCTTTTAATTTAAATTTCATTTAAATCTCCCAAAAATTAATAAAAAGTCTTTCAAAATCCCCTTCATAATTACTACTAACTAATTAGTAATTAATAACTCGCTTAATAAATTACCAAGTAAGCGATGTTGCCAATTTACAGCCCAGTTGTGACAGACAAAAAAATTAATCTAGTCTAGGTGGACTACGAAATATGGCTGTTCAAAAACACAAACGGTCACCCGATAATTCCACTGAGGAGTATCTGCGCTGAGTATTAAAGGTGAGATTTACAACCTAGTCCATTCGGACTATATTTTTTGGATACCGACTAAAAGCTATGACAAAAAAGACTACTTAAGCACCTTCACTAAACCAAGCTTGGAGGCTTTTATCGCAGCTTGCCCGCGGTTTTGTACATCGAGTTTACGTAAGATATTTTGCACGTGATTTTTTACTGTGAGCGGACTCACACTTAAAATGCTGGAAATCTCCCAGTTGGTTTTTCCCATATGTACCCACTGTAAGACTTCCGCTTCCCTTTTTGTGATTTTTTTTGCGATTCTGTTTGGACCATTCTGCGCATTACTTCGATTAGTCATCACATTGATTAAAGCACAATGTAGATGTGGCATGATGAGCTCTAGCGCATAAGCATAATGTGCATTAAGCTGTTTTGATAATCTTGCAAAAATGACCACCGTTGATATTTTACTATGCCTATCACCAAAGCCATGTACCACAAAGCTATTTAACTCTGATGCTTTTAATTCTGCCTCAGCAAAAGCAATCACCGAAAATTTGTTGTAATCTGCTGGTTTAAATTGATTGGTTACAAAAATGGGAGCAGCTGTTTTCAGACGTTCCTTTATTGCCTGATCTACCAGTCCACCTTCTTTTTTGACCACCTCATTAAATTGAGTTTCTCCAAAATATCTTGAGGAGGTAAAGTACTCGAATTCATATGGTTCTTCTTCAGATGATTTAATGCCGAAGATCATGACTTCATGTCCAATCAGACATTGCACTCCGCCCTGCAGCCAATTAAATAGATGAGTGCGCTGCGAAATTCGTAATGAGTCTTCTATGACTTCCATGAATACCCCACGTTGCTCGACACTTAAGCCTGCATCGTGGTTTACTGGTATATCGGTATTTGTATAAGAGGTAATTGCTATTCTTCTAAACTTTTTTAATTCGTACGAGTTTGAGCAAGTTTAGTGACAACAGCATTAAAGCTATATGGCAGTTTTCTTACAGTTTTATAACAACATTAATAATTCCTTAGATATATTCTTGGAATGTAATTGCAAGGTGGTCAACAATAAAACATCGCCTGTCATACCACCTTGTCTACTTACTTATGAACAACTCTCCGCGAGCTACTTCACTGCAGGCAAAGAAGTAGGATTACCTGTATTTGCACATGTTGGTTGCTCCCAACCATCAGTGATGCCGTTGTTGTTCCCATTAACACTGTCATAGACGATGTTATCAGGACGTGCTGGATCACCTGAGACGCCACCAACACCCACAAGATTATCTAAACCCAAGTTCTTACGCACTAACCAGGCTTGGTTATGATCTGCACAAGATGTATCTCCAGACAAACCCACTGCGCCAATTACTTTTTTAGCGCTGTTATAAAGTGCCAGGCCACCGCCAAACACATTGACACCGCCGACACGAAGGCCAACCATTGGATCAGATTTTGTGCCTATCGCCGCTGGGTTTCCTCCATAAGCAGCTGCAGTATCTACTGGGTTACTAAATTGCAAACCATATAAGCTACCACCAAGCGGACTTGCACCAGAAGTACCTTGTACTGCCGAATATAAATTTGCTGTTGATAATGCTAAGCCATTTAAGCTAAATGCATTTGCTGTATTAGCTTTTTGCGCGGAAATCACACGACTGCCTGGCCACTGTGCACCACGGTCTACCCCTGAAAATGCAACTGCACATACGATGCCATCACGATCTACGATAGTTGCCCACATGTTCAAATTAAAACCAGATGTATCTGAGGCAGCAGCACTCACAAGCGCCGCTTTTAGTTGAGAATAACTAGGTAAAGCGCTGCAGCCATTTGGACTTTTACTTTCGAAACCACTAGTACCAACATCTGCCGCTTGTGTAGCTAGTCCAGAAACTAGCAATGTACTTGCAACCAACCCTTGTATTAATTTAGCTACTTTCATGATAAATCCCCCATAAGAAAATAATCGAATGTTGATGAACACAGGCGCCAAATTTTTAATTACATGCTTAAGCGCTAAAGTGTTTTCAACTGATGGATTATTTAAAACGAAAGTGACACGAGTACCTTATTGCTCTAGTCCATTAGAACTAGTTAGGGTCGAGATTTATATTGGAAGGAGTTATAGGGTTAATACTTATGAAATAAATCAACTTAAATTTGTAACATTGCAGGTGCAAACTGCAAACATGAATATGCCATACAAATTTCTTATTTTTAGAACAATCGCTTTTCTATGTGCTATCACGTCCTATTCTGCCAGCGCCGATGTTTATGTGGATTTGTCTCAGACTGATGAAATTAATATTGGTAATGCTGAGCCAGACAAACACTACTCAATAAGAATTGAAGAGCCACCCCTCCCACAAGCACTTGTATTGTCTGATGCAAATAGTAGTACTAATCGATTACCTTATCATAACGAGGTGATTCTTGCAGCCAAAGAAACCATGCTTGAGCCAGCATTAATTCATGCAATAATTGCTGTGGAGTCTAAAAATAATCCGCGTGCAAAATCTAATAAAGGAGCGTTAGGGTTAATGCAACTTATGCCTGCCACCGCGAGCCGCTTTAATGTAATTGACAGAAATGATCCCAAGCAAAATATTGTGGCTGGATCAAAATACCTGCGGGAATTACTAACTCTGTTTAATGACAACTTAAAGCTCTCATTAGCAGCTTACAACGCTGGACCTGCTGCTGTACAAAAATATCGTAATAAAATTCCGCCCTTCAAAGAAACGATAGATTACGTTCCTAAAGTACTTAAATACTATCAGCAATATTCTTAAAATTAATAAGCATTGTTTTAATATGTAGTATTTAAAGGTTTGAGCCTGGCGAGTAAATGAATTTCCAGTCTCTATATTCTGCAGCATCATTAAATGTGCTATACAGGGATGGGAAGCCTGTTTTCTTTATTGGTGCAGCTTTGGAGGTGCTGTAAACCCCCGTTATCTGGCCTTGTTGCATCTCTAAGCCCCATGGTTGATTGTGCGTGATGGGATCAGTATAAAGCTTACGCAAATGACGCTTAATGCTTGGAAAACGACTATCAATTAATAGATCCTCTAGTCTTTTTGGGTATTGCTTGATAGCTCCGTTCGGTGGGTTTTCATAGTAGCTACCAATCGCCTTACGATACCCGTCTCCAATAAACAGCAACTCTTTTTCGCGTTCTCGTTGTATATCTTGGTGCCATACAATTCCTACACCTGCCAAACCAATGCCAGCGATGGCTATCACCATCAACAGGCCTATATAGGTAAACCCAGCATGTTTGCTTATACGTGGCTGGTTACCAATCGGTATAGCGACTACCATCTTTTGCTGTCCCCAAGGCGCCACTTTGAATATCGTAAATATTACCTTCCAATGGCGGTTCTGGAGGAAGCAATATCCATGTGCTAGTGCTATTGGTGATTGGATCTATTGGCAGCTTGCGAATATATTTTTTTTCTACCAAGTCATCTAAAGTTTTGGGATACTGCCCTGTATCAGCATAAAATTTATCGATACTTTCACGCAAAGTATTGAGGTCATGCATAAGAGTTGCATCTTTTGCACGTTCAATGCTACTAAAATATCGCGGCACCGCTAAGGTGAGTAACAAGGCTAAAATAGTTAATACAACCAGCAATTCAACTAAAGTAAAACCTCTATTTAAAAATAGAGGCTTCCTCCTCCTTGGTTTTTTGCAAAAATAAAGCATCATGTTATCTTTACCATTGTGAGTAAGGCACGCCATTGATACCAACTTGTTTACTAAGCGAGTAAACATCATAAACGTCATCGCCTTCTCGTGGGTCGTTGGCCTCACTGGCATAGCTGCGCAAACCCCAATTATTTAGTAACCCATTTTCTGATTTGTTACTAGACTGATTTGCTGGTTGCATAGGGTCTAGAGGAATCTTGCGAAGGAATTTAATCTTATGTTTGTTTGGATCTTTTTCATCCACAACACCTTCCACTAGCACCTCTAAATTAGGTGGATAGCCTGTTTGACCCACAATTTTTTTAATGGGCCCATTTTCAATATCTGCAACTTTCTTATATGCATCAATAGCTTCACGAATTTGTCTCAAATTGGCTCGCAACTCAGTTTCTTTTACACGTTGAACGCTCAATTGCAATATTGGCAATGCAGCGCTAGCTAAAACAGCGACAATTGCCACTGTGACTACAAGCTCTATCAGTGTAAAACCTTTCGAATCATTCATTTCACAACATTCAAAATACTTTTTCATGGCGCTAATGGAGGGTTAGCTGGGTCTATTATTGGTTGCGGTGTGCCAGTCGAAGAATTAACATTTGGCGTAGTGGCTGGTACCGTTATTGTATCGGGTTGTTGTTGAGCGGCAGGCGCCTCTACAGTCGATTCTGGTTGTGTCTGATTTTCATTATTTTTTAATTGTCTTAAACGCAATTGCTCTCTAAATCTATCTTGAGGGCTGATTGGCTCATCATTTCCTACAGGTAAGTTAACCTGTGGTTTATCCGTAACAACGCTATCCGTACCAGACCAATACTCGGAGACTTCAGCGCTGGGCCTTGCAATATTGGCTAAAATACGTGGCGTAATTGCCAATACGATTTCAGTCTTAGACTTTTGGTCTTGTTTATTTGAGAATAGTCTGCCTAATATCGGAATATTCCCTATACCAGGCAACTGACTTCCATTGTGACGTTCATCATCTGAAATTAGGCCAGCCAGCACCTGCGTTTCACCATCTTTCAAACGTAATATGGTATTGGCATTTCGGGTACCGATAGTGTAAACAGTAGCACCATTTTTTGTGATTGTTCTTTCTCCAAGGGAGCTCACTTCTAGCCCCACTTTAATATTGACATAGCTATCCGCTGTTATTCGTGGCTCTACATCTAGTTTTAAACCAACATCTACATATTGCACACTTTCAGAAATCCCCACATTGGCAGTTGAGGTGGTTGTAATCACAGGCACCTTATCGCCTACTAAAATCTTGGCTTTTTCATTATTGCGAACCCTAATACGCGGGTTTGAAAGTACATTTATATCTCCTGTGGTTTTACTAAAATTCACAGCGGGATTTGGAAATACATCAAACCGACTTTTATTGAGACCGAGCAAACCCGCTAAAGTCAATTGAGAAGCGGTATTGACGGTAGAGCTCGCGACCACACCAGTCGCAGAAGTCACTGTAGTAATTGGGATAAGGCTATTGACCGCGATTCGATTTGGAAACTCAACTCCAAGCTCCTGCATGCGACTGCGACTCACTTCTAATACCTCTATTTCCAGCATCACTTCCGGGTCTGCTAGATCATTTGAAGCAACCAATTTCTCAGCAATTCGAATTGCTTCTGGGGAATCACGCATCACAATCATATTCAAACGATCATCCACAAAAATATCTTTAGTTTTAAGCATGGATTTAATCAAAGCAGCCACTTGCTTAGCAGAGGTGTTGCTGAGATAAAAACTGCGAATCATTAAATCTTGATAGTCTTTAAGTTTTTGTTGTGTGCTAGGAAACACCAACACCGAATTCTCTGACAACACTTTTTTCTGTAAACCATTGCTAGAAAGCACCATATCAATTGCATCTTCGATCCGAGCTTTTTTTACAAATATGCTGGCCTTTGTGTCTGGTTTAATATCTTTATCTAAAATAAAATTAATGCCTGTGGCACGCGACAATGCTTCAAACACAACTTTAATATTTACATCGCGTAACTCCAATGTCACCGGTTTATCGAACTGCGGTTTAAGTTGTGGCGGCGTACTGCTTGATGGAGGTGACTTATCGTTCAGTTGTTTCTGCAAATTGATTGCTTCAATATTATTAGGATTCTCTAATAGCACTTTATGCACAACATCTTTAGCTTCTTCTAATTTATTGTTTTCACTTAACTCACTAGCGGCATTGATTTTTTTAGATTGAGATAACTCACGCTCAATCTCATTTTTCCCATCTAATGCCTTAGGATCGTTTGGTAAAAAGCTAAGTACCCTGTCATAAAGACCATTTGCCTCATCATAGCTACCATTTGATCGGGCTTGCTCAGCTTCAGTATATAGTTTGGTCACTGCCAACTCGGTAGTTACCAATAAGTTTTTACGTGTGACAATTGCTTCAGGATCCTTAGTGACATTTTTTTTAGCCTCAGCCACCTGCTCTTCAGAGACTTTTGTTTTATCGACAGGTTTATCCCAAGGCGCAAAAGCACAGCCCGCAAATTGTGTAGCCATCAACATCATAAATGAAAAATGGAACTGCTTCAGTTGCTTGTTCTTGTTAATAGGTTTCATGCAATATGTCCTTTTACTGATTCATTTCCGCTGTCGTAACAGGAACGGCAACTACTTGCCTAGTAAGTTTTGATAAAGTTTGTGTTAAATTAAGTGGTATATAAGTTAATCGCAGTGCGTTTGTTTCTTCGGCATCTAGTCGCCATTGCTGATCAATTTTTTCACCTTTAATCACAGAATAAAGCTTGTTATTTGCCATCAAAAATATCAACGTCCCTTTTGGTGAGTTTTCTAGTTTACCTAAGTAAGTGTACGGCGCTGGCGGTGCCACTGGCGGTGGAGGTGGCGCTGGTTTTACTTTTTTTGTGGGTGGAACAACCACCCAGGAATGTACCTTGAACAAGTTATATACTTTGCTGCTTTGTGGTTCTCGTTTAAGTTTTTGTAATGGAATCGTGCCATTTTGAGTTGCTGAGATGGTCGCCTGATTTGCTTGCATGATTCCATTTTGAACAGTCGGTTTTTTAAAATGAGCTGATGCCTCTCTATCCGCCAACTCAACAGTGTCATCCTCTTTAATCTTACCGTTATGTAATAGGGTCCATAATGTAAGTGCCACTGTAATAAACAGTAGCGAAAGCAGCCCTTTGTTGAATGATCTTGATTTATCTAACAGACTCATCTTCACAATGAATCTCCTTGCAAAAACATAACAAAAACCAATCTTGCTTCAGCGATTGAGGTCAAGGTATTCTCACGTGTAATTTTTACTTCCCCAAGTGCCAATGCAGGTAGTTGTTGGAGTACATTAGCAATAAATTGCCGTATTTGTATGTACTGCCCAGCTACTGGCAACACAATTTCATAACGTGACAACTCTCCCTGTTTAGTTCGGGTTAATTTGTAATCACCACGATTTAGTTTTAGACCTTGCTTCAAAGCCGACTTGTCAATGACACTTAACCACTGGGGCAAAGTATTCGATTGAGGAAGTGATTTCTTAAAGGCGACTATTTCTTGAGTTATGTCTACAACTGAGGACTTTTGCGTACTTGCTAATACCATTTCATCTGATTTGGCACTTTCAAGTTGCTGCTGTACCAATACTAGTTGTTCTTTTAACGGCACTATTATCAACATATAAATCAAGCAGCAGCTAATTGTAATTGCCAATCCGAGCATGCCAAACAAGCCTAGTTTTTTGTTATATTGAGCCAACAACCAAGAGATATAATGCCAAGAAACATATTTTGAGTTTAGCTTGGTCATTGATTCGCTATTTTCCAATTTGCAAATATTGTAAAGCTGACTGGCTTTGATATATTTGCTTCATCTATACTATGATTTTGCAAGTATACTGACGACAACACTGCTTGTTTTTGTAGTTGCTGGAGATAATCCAGTACCGCTTGCAAACTTTTTGCTTCCCCTCTTAAAATCACTTGTTGCTTTTGGCTACTTGGCTCAAAACCTAACAACGCGACGTCTTTTTGATCAGATTGCTCAATAGCAAGAAATAAATCACCCCATGGGATAGCTAAAGTATTAACCGTTTCCTGAAGTTGTTTCAACTTCTCTGGAGAGATTGCGACCACCTCTTGTTTTACTGGTAATTTTTTTGGATGGTGTTGGTTCAATTGATAAAGTTTTAATTCAAGCGTCGCATAAGCCACCTGCTCAGCCTGATAAACATGCCATGTATAGACAGTAGCTCCTAAACCTGCCATTAGCATCAACAAGCTAACCCAGCTGAATCTTGAGAGTGAATAGAGCGGAGTTTGAATAAACTCCAAATCCAGTTTGTGGCTCATGCTAACACCTCAAGATGAGAAAACCATTGATCGTTTATCGCTTTCTGGTGTGCTTGACCAACACGTCTGATATTCCAGCCCTCTAGGGGAATTAATGCTGTATTTTTTTGAGTTGGTGCATAAACAAGTACTTCTCGACTATCAATGTCGCCTAGTAGCGACTCACGTACCAGAATATGTTTTAATTCCGATTGCCAATCTGCACCGACTGCGCTATTTATTGTACTGGTACGCAAGTTTTGACAATGGCCTTGGCGCATACTCATGACAAACAATCTTCCAGATTCTAAAATTACTAAAAATCCATTTATTCGTCCAAGTTGATTTCTTAAACTGTTAACTGCCTGCATTAAATAGGGTTGCACACTGATGAGATTTAGTTGATATTTGAGTGATAATTGCTTGACTGTTTCTAATAACTTATTATCAACAGCCGCAACAATTGTGGCTTGATTGGGCTCTGCATCATGCAGTTTGATCTGCCAACTATCTGCGACAACACCATATACCTCTTGGTAAGCTGCCATTGCATAGGCTGATTTTTCTGCGGAGCTCATGGTTAATTGCTGTGGTGGCAACATAAGATACCGCACGAAATCACCAGATAAAACCACTTGCAATTGGGTATTTCGTTTAATATGTAACGAAACCAACATGCTTTCAAGCATATTAATAGCCTGCTGCCAAGTTATTTGACCAATGTTTTGTTCAATAGGAATATGCTGCTGCTTGATGCTGCGTCTACTCAATCCTCGCAATTGATTAATGACAACAACATCGTTCAAACTTAACGCCACTGTCAATTGATTCGACCACATAGAGCGCCAAACTGAGCTAGGCAACGAAGGTAACACGATTGATCTCCTGCAAAGTGGTCACGCCATTACTCACGGCCTCTAACGCAGCTTCGCGTATAGTGCGCATTCCACAGCGTTTTGCGGCCTCCTTTAATTTCCTTATCGGCTCACGTGCAACAATCATCTCTCGCAGTTCATCGTTCAATATTAACAATTCGGCCACTGCCTTACGCCCACGATATCCTGTACCCCGGCAATGACCACATCCTTTGGCAAACTTAAAACGAATACCTGCGGCTATTTCAGGCGTGATACCCGAATCTTCTAATAGTTGAGCATCAGGCTGGTAATCTTCAGCACAATGTACACAAATAGAACGAATTAATCGCTGCGCCATGATGCCATTCATCGCAGATACAAAGTTATAGGGATCTACCCCCATGTGCATAAACCTACCAATGACGTCTAAAACGTTATTTGCATGTACGGTAGTAAAAACCAAGTGTCCAGTTAGCGCAGCTTGTACAGCAATTTGTGCGGTTTCAGAGTCGCGAATTTCGCCCACCATAATTTTATCGGGGTCATGACGTAAGATAGAGCGTAAACCACGAGCAAAGGTTAGCCCCTTTTTTTCATTCACTGGGATTTGTAGTACCCCTGGTAACTGATATTCGACGGGGTCTTCAATGGTGATAATTTTGTCATGTCCTGTATTCACTTCTGAGATTGCCGCATAAAGTGATGTCGTTTTACCACTACCAGTAGGCCCAGTTACCAACACCATACCGTAAGGCTCACTGGCAAGCCGACGGAATTGACTAATAATTTTGACATCAAAGCCTAATGCTTGCAGACTTAATCCTTGCGCTTCTTCAGACAACGCCTTTCTATCTAGCACACGTAAAACAGCATCTTCACCAAACGCACTAGGCATAATTGAGACACGAAAATCAACTTCGCGACCTTGCACCACCACTTTAAAACGCCCATCTTGAGGAATGCGCCGCTCAGAAATATCTAATTGAGCCATGACTTTAACGCGAGATATGGCTTGATCAGCATTATCCCCACCTTGCATACCCCCCACCCCCGTCATAACACCATCAATGCGGTACTTTATCGATAAACCTGTATTAGAGCATTCAAGATGAATATCACTCGCCCCTACCTTTAACGCATCATACAAAGTAGAGTTAATCAGTTTAATAATTGGATTGGTATCTTCGTTAATAGACTTTAACGATAAATGCGCTACCGCCTCATCTGCTTCATCAATGAGATGCTGAGCGTTCTCATGTAGTTCATCCATGGCATGCATGGTTTCTTCGTGTCGTGCTAAGAATGCTGCAATGTCACTTCTGTGGGCTAACCGCCATATGTAAGGTTGTTTTACATGCTCCATCGCCCATTCCTGCAAGCCCTCATTAAATGGGTCTGCAAATACTAATACCAAAGAATTATTATTAGCATTAGTACTTTCACTTGCTTCTGTGCTCGCACAAAAAGCCAAACACTCTTTTTGTTGTGCCATAGAAAATGAAACCACCTCGAAAGCTGGCGATAAGGCATTGAGCTCTTTCATTTCAATCGCAGAAAAATGAAATGATTGACTGAGTGCTAACAAAAACTGCTCTTGGTCATCTCCTATCATCTCCTCTAACACCTCAAGTACACGACGTTGCTGAAGTTGTGCTTGTAATTTGGCCTGCTTAATTTGGGCTATCCCTATTATTGAAGACAAAGGCCTCACTCGAGTATATGTTTCGACATGCGGTAACATGGTAATCATTGAATGTTTCCTGCCAGTTCAAAAATTGGCATATAAAGTAGCAACACAACCACCCCAATCACCAGGCCAATGAACAACATCAGAATTGGTTCAAAAAGTCGCGTAAACCAATCTATCCAGCGTGATAGCTCATCATCGTAAAACGCAGCAATGCGCTCCATCATGTCACCAATTTTTCCGCTGCGTTCTCCTACACGTAACATACGCAGAGCTACTGGTGTTGTTAAACCAGCATGATCCATTGCCAATGAGATGGCTTGTCCTTCTTGAATGGCAACTGATGCTTGCTTCATTTTTATTTGCAACGAAGCATCTAACAAACCTGTTACTGACCCAAGTGCTGCAATAATTGGAGTGCCTCCTTTTAGCAACATACCCAACGTGCGATAAAACCTAGCCAGTTGGAAAACTTTTAATTTTTTACCCAATGCGGGAATACTCCAAAGCAACTGTATCAACCACTTTCTGAGGCCAGGTCGTGATAGGCCATAACCTAAACTAATAAATCCTAAACCAATTGCAATAAGAAGCTCTTTACCATGACTTTCTAAAAATACACCCCATGCCAACAAAACCTGAGATAAAAATGGCAGATTCCCACCTGTGTCTTCATAAATTTTGCTGAATTTAGGAACAACAAAACCCATTAAAAACATGATGACTAGGCCACCAACAGCCATCAATAGCATTGGATAAATAGACGAACTGATTATTTTTTTTTTCAACAACCCAATCTGCTGCTCATAACTTACATAACGACTCAACGCCTCAGACAAATCGCCTGTTTTTTCACTTGCGCGGACGGTAGCAACATACAAAATGGGGAAAGTCGCAGACTGCAGTTCAAGTGCAGCAGAAAAAGTTTGACCTTGGTAAAGAGCTTGAAGTAAGGAATCTAAAGTGTGTTTAATGCCACCACGCTGTTCTTTTTCTGCTAGGGCTTCGATAGCCTCTACTAGATTAATGCCAGCTTCCAGCAATGCCAATAATTCTTGGCTAAATAATGCCAGAGGAAATTTCTTACTTTCTCTGTTAATCAAAGATGAAGAATTAGTTGTTATACTCCCGATAGGACTATAGCCTCTAGCTTTTGCTAAAGCGTTTGCTTCATCACCATGTGCCGCTGATATATTTAAGAGAACAATTTCTCTACCACGTACGGCTTTGATTTGGAAATCCATCGTTAATTTAAAACTACCAACTCAATACATCTTGATTTTCTTTTACGCCGCCAAACTGTCCATCTTTACCAAGCGTATAAAGATCATAATCTCCATGTTCACCAGGAGATTTATATGAATAAGGTTTACCCCAAGGGTCGTCTGGAACACTTTTTTTAAGGTAAGGCCCATTCCATTTTGATTCATTTCCAGGGTTTTTATTTAGTGCAGCTAAACCTTGTTCTGTACTGGGATACTGTCCTACATCAATGCGATACTGATCCAACGCTTTACCTAAGGCATCTACTTGCGCTCGTGCAGTTTTAGTTTCTGACTTTCCAATCTGCTCAAAATACTTTGGACCGACATAGGACGCCAGTAAACCAATAATCACCATTACAACCAACAGCTCTAGTAGCGTAAATCCTTTGAGCTTTCGATATAAATACTTAGTTTGATTAAAATTTAACATATGATTGAGTTGCACTAAGTTGACGTCAAATGACAAGTTTACTCAATCTTGATTTCAGTAAAATTTCAGATTTGTGACAGTTCTGTCACAATTCAAATCAGCATTAGCCTTTCTTCATCATACGCATCAATTGATTACAGCCGTGCTTGGGTATAATTCATCGGATAAATCACTTTTTCTCGCGCATCAGACCAGATCAGATCACAAGCCTCGTCGTCGGCATGTAACATCCTACCTTGCCTGTCTACACAGTACTCTCCACATACTATCATTTCTTCAAAACTATAGTCTTGCCCAACGCGGGTATATTCAAACAGCACACTACGTACTACACGACCGCCTCGCTGAACATGACAGCCATCGCTAATCCATGTAGGACCTATAATCTCAGTTCCTCTGTCAATGCGTGTTCCAGAGCCGATGTAAACAGGCCCATGGATGTTCGTGTTTTGCCAATCTATATGCACATTTAATCCCACCCAAATCCCAGGTCTTATTTGCTTCCCTGGCATTTTCATTGAGGGCATTTCTCCTTGCATTACTTGCTGCATGACTTCCCAATAATCAGACACCACCCCAATATCAATCCAATTAAATGTTTGATTGATTGCGTAAAATGGCAAGTTTTTCTCAACCAATAATGGGAATAAATCTGAACCAATATCAAAAGTGCTTCCTGATGGGATTAAATTTAATGCCTCAGGCTCAAAGATATAAATCCCTGTACTTGCTAAATTTGAACGAGCTTCAGCTGGGCTTGGTTTTTCTTGGAAGGAGATTATTTTTCCAAAAGCATCTGTCAGCACTATTCCATAACCAGATACTCTATCCTTTGGGACTTCTTTTGCAACCAAACTTACTAACGCACCTTTTTTTTGATGTTCTGCAACAGCTGCTGAAATATCTAAATCAATGATTGCATCGCCACATATCACAATAGTAGTTTCGTCAAAAAAACCACCAAAATCTTGAATTTTACGCATACCACCTGCCGAACCAACAGGGCTTGGAATAATCATGCCGTTACTAATGTCACCCTCAAAAGAATAACCAATCTCAATACCGAAACGATGTCCATCACCAAAATACTGCTGAATTTTTTCATGTAAATAACTTACATTTACCATTACCTCATCCACTTGATGCCTAGCCAAATGTTCTATTAAGTAGGCCATCACCGGTTTCCCTAAAACTGGAATCATTGGCTTGGGAAGCTCATAGGTGAGGGGCCTAACTCGAGTACCTTTACCAGCGGCTAAAATCATGGCCTTCATAACTTAAACTTTCCAATATTTTAAAATTAATTTAACGGACTAATCAGTGGACACAACTATAATAATGAAATATTAAGTATTGATGACGGCTAGAATTAAACTGGCTTAATATCACCATAAAATTAAAAAACGGCCTATTAGCCGCTTTTTTTAATGATTATGTATTGATTAACTTTTACGATATTTTAAGGCACCTAACATCATCAATCCAACCAACATCAATGCATAAGTTTCAGGTTCAGGTACAGGCGGGTTTACACGACCATCCCAATCCCCATGGTTCCATTGATTCCAATGACCTTCATATTGCCCATAGCCAGCTTTGAAAGAAACCTCATCATCTCCATTGAATGAAGGCTCATGGCCTTTGTCAAAATAGCCATGAGAAATAAGATCTCGGGCACTTTCATTCTCACCACTATATAAGCCATGCCCACTGCCATTCTGATTTAATGGAAATTTAAATTTTGTTTCAGCCTGAAAACTACCCTGAGTATATTGTTTTTGAAGAGTTGTCGTTTTATTCTCCGACATCTTTCCAAACGAACCTGCTAAATAATCACCTGAATAAGTGGTTACAGATGCTAAAGCCGACTCTCCTCCAATAGGATTTAATTGGTCATGAGTAGAACTCTGTTGATAAGAAACTCGCTTGTTCTCAGACGCGGTTGCAGAAGTAGCCAATGTTACTAAAATTAAAATTACAAGAAAATTAATTAATCTCACTTTATTCTCCTTAAATAAAAAAACAAAATTGAACATTTAGATTAAATACTATTTGTTACGATTTGATTTTTTAGAGGTCTAAAAGGTAGTCCATTAGGACTAGACTAGTCTGAATGGGTAGTATTTATAGCTAATACTGTAGTATTATTTTCTTATTGTCGCGAATTTCATTATTTATATTGTGCAGGAACAACCCTCTCGAATAAATACAATCTGGTTGGACAAGTAATGCTTTTCCAGTAAGGTTCTACAGCACTTTCGCCAATGAGATCATAAACGAAGAGCATTATTTATTCAGGGTGCTGCTACCAATCAATGTACGGTTAGAAAGCTATGTCATAAACATGCCGCTACTTTTTGATTCTAGTCTCGCCTGCCACTCATATGGTTAGCAGCAGCAAACCAAGCAATAAGTTACATCAGGGCTACAGGCAACAATTCCTATGCCTTCAAAATGAGTGCGTTTATACAACCAGATCTGATTTAGTATTAATTGAAATCTAGCCATGCGTGCAAAATGTGGACATGTTGGCATGTGTATATTGTGCAGTGTTTTTTCTTCTAAAAAAAATGAGCCCTAAAAGGGCTCAATTTTATTTTAGACTATCAGTTATAGGCTTAGCATTTGTTACAAAAAAATGACTCTACTTAATTTTAACAAACTTCAGCAATCTAACCTTCTATCTTCAAAGCTCACTTGATTATTTGGAAGTCCTACGACGATGTGATATAAAACCCATCAAACCTAAACCTATCAACAACATAGCATAACTTTCTGGCTCTGGTACTGGCTCAGCGATATTTAAAACGCCAGCATAAGAGCCCCCAGATACACCAACAACAGTTCCCCTGATTTGCAGGGTATAAGAACCTGCAGCTAAGGTTAAAGGATTCAAAACAACAGTTGTTGCAGAGACCGTTGGACTGTAATTAACTGTAGTACCCCATGCTTCCATAAGTGTACCAGTAGCAATTGCGCCTGTTTGATGGGTACTTCCAGTGTAAAGACGAGCGCTCAAGTTAGTGAGGCCCAATATAGTATCTAAGTTTATTGAAGAAGTAACTGAGTTCGCTGAACCACTGGGAATCGTGAAAAGAAAATCATCCCAAAATGTTGTGCCTGAAGCTGCCGCTGCGAATGAATCACTGTAAGTAAGTGATGTAGGCAGAGGTCCAACTGAAAGGTTGGTAATTGTATCTGCGAAGGCGCTTAGACAGGAAATAAAAAACAATGCTGCCAAGATTAAGCTTTTAGCCAATTTCATTTGAAAGCTCCCACAATAAGTTGTATCTAGCTATGATTACTAGATTTAACCATCTTATTGAATCATTGTGACAATAGTTATAGCTAAGGTGAACGATATATAGTCAGCATGGACTATATTTATAGTTCATTGATAATTTTTGAATTAATTGATCTCAATCCGAACTGAAAGTTGATAAATTTTCGAATAAGAAATATTGGCTACTATAGTTCTTACTGAAGTTCTTAAGCATATTCTGTAATAAAATTGGCCCCTATTTCTAGTTTAAACACATAGTCATATCAATATGCTTTTGAATCTTTAAAAACCAATAACACTGTTTTAAAAATAATACTCATGTCCAAACCTATTGACCATTTTTTTAAATACTCTATATCGTAATCAATTCGTTTCTTCATGCTGTTAACACTTTCAGTTTCACCTCTAAATCCATTGATCTGCGCCCAACCAGTAATGCCTGGTTTAACTTTATGCCTAACCATGTAACCTTTAATGAGTTTACGATACATTTCATTATGACTAATTGCATGTGGTCTTGGTCCTACAATGCTCATTCTTCCTTGCAATACATTGATAAATTGAGGCAATTCATCCAACGAAGCTTTACGTAATAATTTACCGAAGGAAGTAACTCTTTTATCGTTTAGTTTTGCTTGTGCCACCATCTCTCCATCTTCAGCAACAGTCATCGACCTAAATTTATAAACTATGATTTCATGGCCATCTAAACCATAACGTCTTTGTTTAAATAAGATCGGGCCAGGCGAACTAAGCTTAACGCCTAATCCTAATATAACTAGCAAAGGTGAAATTAGACATAAAATTAAACTTGCTAATATTAAATCGCTCAATCCTTTAACAAATCCATCAAAACCAGAAAATGGTGTCTCACACACAGCAACGATAGGCATCCCATCAATCTCACCAATTCTTGCTTGGATTAGATCCGCCATAAAAAAATTAGGTACGAAATATATAGAAGCAGTAGTATCTTTTAAGTCATCTAATAACATCATAATTTCCGTATGAAGTGATGGTGGAAGTGCTATATAGATGATATCTATTCTATATTTCTTTATATAATTTGACAGTTCAGAGACATTGCCTATCAATTTAATATTGTTAGTTGAAAATTGCGCAAGTCGGGCTTCTGAAACAACATCAAAAAAACCTTTTAACTCGATGCCCAACTCAACATTCGAGTTAATTCGCTCTTGAAGTTGCTGAGCTAATTCATTGACACCCACGATGATTGCTGTTTTTTTAACACTTGCAATAAAGTGTTTGCTAGATAAATATTTACCCGCAAACAAATGCGAAGCCATTAGGATAAAGGGTGTGATTAAACCCCATAAAATTACAAATTGTTTTGAAAAAAAACTTAAATAACCAGTTACATAACCAAAAAACAAGAGAATTCCTATGATTAAAAACCATTGCCCAAAAGTATTGGAAAGTTCCTTTTTGAAGCTTTTTGAATTTACCCATGAACCAGGAAAGCTAAGTGCAAACAACATGATTGATAGCACAACATATTGAGATGTTAGTTTATCTTCAGAGTAAATTGCTAGAAAGAAAAGTGTTAGTATCATCAATACTGGATCTATCAGTATTTTGATTAGTAAATGAGGGCTTAAGGATTTATTGAAGCTAAGGTGCTGCTGAAATTTCATGATGCAAGCATATTGTTGTTCTCATAATAGCCATACAATTTAGATCAGAATTGTGACATTAATATGTACTTATTAATTACATTAAAAATAACCCGATAATTTCAGGCCATTTTAGCCACCACTTGACTTCACTTAAATGCTATTTATTAAATGCACCTTGGAATAAGCTTCATAGGTCTTTACAGCAATACTTCTCCAATTGTATTGATCATTGACCCACATTCTTTGAGTCTTTCTTCTTTCAATACAGGCTGGTTGATTAATACTCAACACTATTAATTTTCCAAGTTCTTCTACATTTCCTAGTTCAAAATAACATTTAGGGTTTAATCCCAGCTCTAAATTAGCCGGTATATTGCTTGCAATAACAGGCAAGCCATAACTTAGCGCCTCCAACAATGAAATCGACAACCCTTCATGTGATGATGGCAATACAAACAATGCGGCATGCGCGTATAAACTACGTAATGAATCTCCAGTTTGAAATCCTGTCAGAACAATATTGGAATTATTTGAGGCCGCACCCAAGATTGACTGCACATAAGCATCAGGATGATTAGATGAACCGACAAATACTAATTTATAATTTTCCAATTTGGCTACATTGAATGCATTTATTAAATCGAGATGACGTTTTTCTGGAACAAAACGACTGACAAGCAAAATATATTTATTTTTTTCAATGCCAAATTTTTCAAGATATTTTTCAGATATATCAGTATCTGGCATCACAACACCATTTCGAATTAAAACTGAATGCTTGCCATGTTTGCGCATTACAAGTTCATGAATGACGTTTGAAATAACAATTCTACTGTTTGAAAATCGCATCCCAACCCATTCACCAAGTTGTAATATTTTACGTGCGAAACCACCCCACTTCTGTCTATCATAATCTGGTCCATGATGTGTCACAACCACCTTTAAACCTAACAGTCTAGCTAAAGGTGTCATCAAAGCAGGTCCAATTGCATGAATATGAAGTATGTCAGGTCGTTTGATAGCTGCATATAGCACACCTAAAAAGGTATGGATTATAGCTTCCAACCCCGAGGACTTTGGTGCCCAAAAGCGCGTAAACTTAACACCGCACCATTTTTTTCCAATGCTAATCTTCTGATAAGGTGATCGCACTATAACTTCCAAATCACAACCTAGATTAACTAATAATGGGGCTAAATGTTCTACATGTGACTCTACACCGCCTTGCACATCTGGAAACCCTCTTAATCCTAGCATCATCACACGTAAAGGCTTAACAGCAGAGACTCTATCTTTCGCCCAAGCGTCTGAAGAATTCAATCGTTGGGTCAAATTTACATCAGAGAGAAGAGCATTAATCCCAAAGAATTTTAAATTTGTAGCCCTATCAAAACTTTCAGAATAAGGTACTTCATATGCAATATTTAATTTTCTATTTTCAAAATTAAATAATCCAGCATTTGTAAATATAGAGCTTGCTGTATAGTAAATTTGTTTAAACCCATATCTTGAAGTAACTACTCTTAGCAATTTGTTTAACGAATGCACCTATTTATCTCCTTTTGACAAACACAGTTTTTTATTTTTCTGGTTGCAATAGTGTCTTAGGTAGATTTCATTCGTATGATTAAGAACAGGTTTTATATAGTCCGAACGGACTAGTAAAACTTTAAACCCCTTTGCGCACAACTAAATTAATTAAATTTTTTAGTAGTCTTCTTTCCATTAAATGGAAATATTTAATAGGCATACTATGATTTTCATAATGGGAATTAAATAAAATGAAACTTTTATCTAGATTACGCGAATTAAGGAATCAATATAATCATTCCTTACCCAATGAGGACTCCACTGATATTTGTAACCATAATCAAACAAATGCAATTGGAATCGGTACAGTAACCGAGCACGATATTTTTATATTACATTTTGATAATGAAAACTTGCTTAACGATAAGATAGTGATCCAGAAAACGTGAAAAATGATCGGCCTTGCTGTTGTCATTACTTGGATCAAATTACGAGAACGGTGATTGTCTCAATGAAGTAATCATTAAGATTACGATACAGTCAGAGTTAACAATTAAAAAATTAATTCTTCGGGCCAAAAACTTTTTAGTAATTCAGTCCTTTTTAGTTATCAAACCTACCCGTACCAATTTTATAACTAGGACAAATTAAGCAGTTTGTGAATACCCCTTTGGATTAATAGATTGCCATTTCCAAGTGTCTGCACACATTTCCTCTAAATTGCGCGTAGCTGTCCATCCTATTAATCGTTTCGCCAAACCTGCATCTGCATAATTTATTGCTACGTCACCAAGCCTTCTTGGTAAGAACACATAAGGCACAACCCTTGAGCTCACTTTTGCAAAAGCATTTACTACATCAAGCACACTATAACCAATGCCTGTGCCTAAGTTCAAAGTAATCATGGTTTCATTTCTCAAAAGATAACCAAGTGCAGCTACATGGCCATCTGCCAAATCCATTACATGAATATAATCCCTCACGCCTGTGCCATCATGAGTATCATAATCGTTACCAAACACTCGTAGTTTTTCTAAGCGCCCTACTGCTACTTGAGATACATATGGCAATAAATTATTTGGAATACCATTTGGATCTTCACCCATTAGGCCACTACTATGTGCACCTATCGGATTAAAGTAGCGCAATAGCCCTATTCGCCATGTACTATCTGATGCACGTAAATCACGCAATATATCTTCTATCATCAACTTAGAACGACCATATGGATTGGTTGCATTTAAAGCAAAGTCTTCATTTATTGGCACAGATGCTGGATCACCATATACTGTGGCAGATGAACTAAATACAATGGTTTTGACATTAAACTCGCTCATCACTTCAAATAAGTTAATGCTACCAACTATATTATTATCATAATAAGTTAGCGGTTTTTGAGTAGACTCCCCTACTGCTTTTAGTCCAGCAAAATGGATAACTGCAGAAAATGAGTGTTGCTGAAATACCGCACGCAACGTCAGCTTATTGCGAATATCAGCGTTGATAAATGAAAATTGTATACCAGAGATTTTTCTAACTCGGTGAAGAGATTCTTCCGAGCTATTTGAGAGGTTATCAAGGACAACAATGTCATAGCCTGCAGCTAGCATTTGTAGACAGGTGTGTGATCCTAAGTAACCCGCACCACCAGTGATTAAAATAGCCATAGGAGTTTAATTCAAACCTACAAGTTAATTTTAAATACTACTAAATCAACAAGACATGAATAATATATTTTACTAGTTACAACAGACTAGTTTTAAATAATAGTCCGTCATATTTCTGTAATAATGCCTCTTCAGTTACTCTTCTTAAAATTAAGATCCATACAGAATCGCTATTTTGCAAAATGTTTCATGAATAAGATTGCAGTAGTCAGAACATACCGGTTTGGTCTGTGCTCTGTAGTAAAAACTAACATTCGTTAGAATGCATGAGAAGTTCTCCAGGGCTGCAAGTATGCTTTGAACTATTGCTGTTATTGACCCCATTACTAAAGTTATTAAAAAACTGGGTCACCCCATTAGCTACTTTGCCAAAAAAACTCACAGGATGACCCTTACTTTCAATCTCCTGAGATTTATCTGTCTCAATGGGAGGTTTAGTAGTTTCGGGTGTAGTTGGATTTATGGGTCTAGCGATTAGATATTTCTGATTGCATTTAGCCACACCATCAGCAATTTGCTTTTTAACTGCGGCAGGTGCATTGGATTTTGTATATCCGGAGTTTTTGATTTGCTGGTAGGCAGTCGCATCGCTTGTATTGCCGTCTAGGTCAAACCACGAATCACATTCTTGGTTAGATTTTAAGAATGCAACAGTCTCTGCTTCTTTTTTCTTTTCAGCATTAGCCTTGCTCCCCGCCCCAGCCTTCACTACAATTTGTTTCTTTTTATCTGTTGCCGGCTTCAGGATTTTAGCCGCATTGGCTTTGTCTGCCTCAGGTTTGGTTGCCTGATGGTCATTTCCACTACTGATTGTGGGCATCACTACAAGAGGGGCTGGCGGCTGGCTGGCACTCGAATTATCGACATTCTGCATATCTGCATATGCACTAAATTTAAGGGACAACAAAATAACAATCAGAAAAGCCTGCTGTTTTAATTTGGACTCATGCTTGCTCAAGGGTTATAAATTCCATTAATTTTGCCAAATAATTAGATCTAACAAGATAGTAACCATAATAACTTATTGATATTATTAAAGAAAATATATATTTTATTTTATTTAAATAAACCTAGCAAATGAATTAATTTAGCCGAACTTAGCCCGTTCATTCTATACTGAATATTGCTGGGTTCAGGATTGATCGCAACCATGAGACGCGCCGTCTAGTTAACTTGAAAATACTTGAGCCGATAAACCGTTCCGCTCACGACTTAAGTTATCAAATCAAGTTGCAGATATAGCATACGTTCCAATTGGTAATCTGAATTAATTTGACTTTGTTATTTAACAAATTACCAGTGTAGACGCCGTAACAAAGCATTCTTTTTATTCTGATGCCCTTGCATGCGCTGAAGGATGTCATCCAATACCTGGATAGCTTCCAGTATGTGTGGGCCTTTGTTCAGCATGACGCACTCGGCTCGCTCCCCCATAGCTGCATCGGTAATCTCGGCGCGGCTAGGTTTACCGTTCTTGGCTAGCCCCTCCAATACTTGAGTAGCCCAAATTAGCGGTAGGTGCGCAGCTTCGGCCAACCACATGATTTCTTCCTGTAATTCCGCAAGCCGCTCATAACCACATTCCACCGCCAGATCGCCCCGTGCAATCATCAACCCCACATTAGGCGAGCGCAGTAAGGCAAACAATAACTCGGGTAAGTGCTCGAAGGCGGCGCGAGTTTCAACTTTCAGTACAATTCCCAATTGACCTGCATTCAATCGTTTCAGGTGTTGCTGTAACAATTCGACATCTGTCGCCCGATGAGCAAAGGAAAGGCCAACCATATCAGCATGCTGCACAATAAATTCCAGATTCTCGATGTCCAGATCAGTTAAACCACTTAGATCAAGTTGACTGTCCGGCAGGTTGATCCCTTTGTCAGATAATAGCTTTTCTCCTCCATCACGTGCCTGGGTAATTTCCACCAGAAGTTCATGGGTATCAGCACTACGAATGACTCCACCGATACGTCCATCGTCAAACAGGATGCGTTCACCAGTCTTGACCATTGAAAAAACTTCTGGTAATGAACAGGAAATACTCGCTGCACGCAACAGATTGCCGTTTTCGTCATACTGACCAGGAGTTCCCAGAATTGGATTACTGGTCAAAATCAAACTATCACCACGATACAAACGAATCTTCTCCAGTAATTGTGGTAAATCTCCTACTGCACCCTCACCAACCTGGTGCGGATGGCCAGAGGTGGGCTTCCGCATTAAGTACAACTTCATACCCGGAGTAAGATATGCGGTCTGACTGGATTCAGCCCAGAAACCATCGCCTACCTGCTCAGTCAAGCGCAATCTACGGTGCGCCCCTCTGGCATCGGTAAATTCTATCTGATCACTCGCTTTGGCGTGCTTTAGCCAATTACCCTTAACTGGTAGGCAGGCATCAGATGATGCCGGACAGAGAAGATGATCTTTATTCTGGTGCACCCATATTCGCGCGGGTGCTATGACTTGGCCTTGGGCATCACGATGTGGCTGCCATTTCAGTACTGCGGGAGCGAGTGCGATTGCCCCAGTCCGTAATTTCGGACCACCCAGATCCATCAAAATACGGCATTGGCGCCCCGTCTCGCGACGCGCGTGCCTGATTTGATCAATGATCCGCAACCATACTACAGACTCATCATGAGCACAGTTAATACGGGCACAATCCATGCCTTTCAACAACATTTCCTTAATTAGCATGTAATCGTCTGCTGCCTCACTTGGTAACGTCACCAAAATTCGTGCTTGTCGCTGTGCTGGGGGCTTGCCGAGAAGATTTTTGGCATTGGCTTGCAGTAGTACAGAACCTGGTTCTGCTCCCACAATGCGAGATACTAAATCATCATGAGATGGTTGTTGCAAGACACTCTGTAATAATGTGATGATGGCTTGCAGGTTTGGCAATACATGAGATTCTGCGCGTCCCAGTGAGGATAATCCAACCGTAGCTAACCTTTCTTGCAATGGACGAACATCCCTGCGCCGCAAGCCTAGATAATGAATCAGATTGATAGCGCCAGTTCGGTGGTGTTCATTCACCTGCTGCAAGTTGTCAGCGAATTCCTTATCAGATTTTACTAGATCATTATGCAATGTTTGTAATTCTTTTAATAATTGCTCATAAACTACTGTTGCATCACCATCAGGGTTTTGTTTCAATTCAACCTGGGCATGCTTATTCATTTCACCACTTCTAACACTTTAAGTTTCAACCATATAATAATGAAATCTTATTGTTAAGAGAATATGACAGACTTATGAATATCCAAAAATTGATTTGTGAAACTAATTATCAATAACCGAGAAATATCAACTCAGATAATTTCCAATATTTGACTCAAACCAGAGTATCGCAACAGGCTCAAAGCTTAGATGCTGGCCTTTGTCATAAATTTGTAACACTCTAAAAGTTTAGATAATGTATATTCTTGATTCATTTTAAATTGCTAGAGTTACTCTGAAAAGGAGAGCTAAATTGAAGATCAAAAAGGCGAGTGAAGAGTACATTGAAAAAGCTAAGAAATTAACTAAAGAAGAAGTGGAAAAGCTGCAAAGTAGAATACGAGGAAAACTAACGCGTAGGGTAGAAGATAAAAAGCTCAGCCTGTTAGAAACCTTAGCAATACAACTTGAGCTTGAAGATGAGCAGCTTGCTGAATGGCGTAAAAATATACAGGAAATCAGGAAAAAAGAAAAAGCTAAGAACGTATCAAATCCATAAGGGAATTAACTAAATGCTGATTCGGTCCAATGCCCTAAAAGTTTGACAACTTCTAGTATGGGCTTCACCTTACGTTCACGCGCCACCAGATAAGTCATCATAATTTAGGCCACATCGAATTGGCCTTAAGTGCTTCATATGACCGCTCATTTAATTAGTACTATATTCTACTCTGCTCCTCATACTGTTTGTTATCACCCTTAACATAAACATATATTCGCCAATTAGCAAGTACTCTGCATGAATATAAATGACTTTAAAGCGTCAGATAACGCACCATACAATAAAAAACACATTAAATAAATTAATACCTTATTAGCATTCTGTTTGCTTCAATGATAATTGTAATTTAAAATTGTTTGGGGTTGACTTAAATGGCAGTTACAATAGACAAGTGGAATTGGGGATTACCATTTGTAATTGTATAGGACTATTTTTAAACCCAAATGATTCTCGATATCATCGTTAAATGCAATAAAAAAATTATCTAGAGTGGATTTTCTATAAGTTGGAAGTGCCTTCCCAAGTGCGCAGTTGCTACTTATGTCCTAAATTGAGTCATCATAACCGACAAAAGCTTTAATACAATTATCAGAAAAATTAAATGGCGTATAGACAAACTAATTCCAAAACACTACTTCAAAGACGTAGTAGTCTGAGTCAGGCGATTCAGCAACTCCTTGATAGCGCCGTTGTTATTGGAATTACATGGTGGCTTATTCAGCATCATTTCTATCATATAGGAAGAATAACAACTCCCTATCTTATTATGCTGTTGGTATTGCTTGGCATTCTAGCAATAACCTATGACAAATTTGCCATTTATAGAAGCAATGGTCATATCGTTAACAAATCCCTTGACCTCTTTAAGGCATGGACACTCACTTTCTTAATACTGGTAGTACTGGCATTTCTAGCAAAACAAACTCAGATATATTCAAGATACCTAATGGGCGAGCTTTATGTAATTGGATACGTTGCGCAGTTATTTTTGCATATCCTATTCAGAATTACGTACAAAAATGTAATTCTAAACTCCCACCAAAATGAAAAAGCGCTTATAGTCGGCCAAAGCCGTTTAGCCTACTACCTGCAAAATAAAATCTCAGAAAATCCATGGATTGGTGAGCAAGTTGTCGGATTTGTGCAGCTGCCTGATGACGACATCCCTGCCTCTGGAAGAAAAGCATCTGGAAGAAAACGCGATCCTGAAGTATTGGGTAACATTGAAGATTTGGCTACCTTAATTGACCAATACGATATTAGAATGGTCTATATTGTTACACCACTTAAATCTTCTAGAGCTCTGGAGGATATCTATATGAACACATTAGATAAACATGTCTCAATTCACTGGATTCCAGATATATTTTCACTACGTTTAGTCAATCATAGTGTTAGAGAAATTTCAGGAATACCTGTGATTACACTCTCAGAAACTCCACTCATTGGTATGCGTCTGCTTCAAAAGGCGATAGAAGATAAAGTGCTATCAATTATAATATTGATAGTAATTAGTCCAATATTACTTCTTGTTGCCATTGCAGTTAAGCTGGACAGTCCAGGCCCAATATTTTTTAGGCAAAATCGCTCTGGCTGGAGTGGAAAGTCTTTCAGGATATGGAAATTTCGCAGCATGTATGTTCACCAAGAAGAAGCTGGAAAGTTAAAGCAGGCGGAAAAAAATGATAGCAGAATCACCCGCGTGGGCGCTTTTATTAGGAAAACCAGCCTTGATGAACTGCCTCAAATATTCAATGTACTCACAGGAGACATGTCTTTAGTTGGCCCACGGCCACATGCTATACAGCATGATGAAGAATACTCACAAAGAATTTTTGATTATTTTGCACGACATCAGATCAAACCAGGCATCACCGGCCTCGCTCAAGTACGTGGATTAAGAGGTGAAACAAAAGAAATTAATCAAATGATTCTGCGTATTGAATCTGATATTGAATACATCAACAACTGGTCTGTATGGCTGGATATTACTATCATATTACGTACTGTATTCGCAGTCGTGGGCAAGAATGCCTATTAACTCAAAATATATCCGTTTGCTACTTTTAACATAGCACAAATCTCAATGCTGTGTTAGTTATTAGGATTCAGTTCCATAACCATGAGGATTTTTTGATTGCCAGCGCCACGCATCACGGCACATTGCATAAATATCAAGCTTGGCTCGCCAGCCCAACAAAGACTCTGCAAGGCTTGGATCAGCATAACAAGTAGATATATCTCCTGGACGACGTTTGACAATACGATAGGGGATGGTCTTGCCACTTGCTTTTTCAAATTCCCGCACTAATTCAAGCACACTACAGCCTTTGCCAGTTCCTAAATTAATAGTCATCAATCCAAAATGACTATCTAATGCCTGCAAAGCTGCTAGATGACCAAGCGCCAAATCAACAACATGAATGTAATCACGAACACCAGTCCCATCTTGAGTAGGATAATCCGAGCCAAACACACTTAGCTCTGCCAAGCGTCCGACAGCAACCTGCGATATGTAAGGCATCAAGTTGTTGGGAACGCCATTCGGATCTTCTCCTATCATACCGCTTTCATGTGCCCCCACTGGATTAAAATAGCGCAGAATGGCGATTTTCCATTGATGATCTGATACTGTAAGATCCTTGTAGATTTGCTCTACCATAAGTTTGGATCGCCCATAAGGGTTGATTGGCCCCAAAGGGGAATCCTCTTTAATCTGTTGATTCTCTGGAGCGTCATACACCGTTGCCGAAGAGCTAAATACTAAATTCTTAACACCCACTTCAGCCATCACCTCAGCAAGTGCAATACTACCAGAAACATTGTTGTCGTAATAAGTAAGAGGCATTCTGACTGATTCACCTACCGCCTTATGCCCTGCGAAATGAATGGCTGCACTAATATCGTATTGCGAAAACAATTTCCTTAAGCAAGTGCGGTCTCGTACATCACCATGTTCAATTGCAAAGGAACGGCCTGTTAGTTTTCCTACGCGCTTGAGAGACTCTATCTTGCTATTGCTGAAATTATCCAGCACAACAACATCTAAACCAGCATTCAACAATTCCAAACAGGTGTGTGAACCAATATAACCTGCACCACCTGTAACTAGTATGCTCATAAAAGAAACTTCCAGAATTTATAATAGGCATTCATAAGCATTGAATATTTGTTTATGCGAGCACGCCGAACTCTGCTCGATCTTGCAGAACTTCATTCACCAAATCCAGATTAATTTTTTCGGCTCCACAGGAAAATCCATACACCAGCACCATGTCACACAATATATTAATACTTCTCGGAATTCCCTTACTTGCTTCCGCAATACGTTCGATAGCAGGAGAGGTAAAAAGACTTTTATCACGCCCCGCCACCTTAAGACGATGTTCAATATATTTAGCAACTTCGACTGCTCGCAAAGGTGGAATAAAAAAATCAACCGCAACACGCTGGAAAAATTGCTGCATATCAGGCCTGCGTAGCAGCTCTCTTAACTGAGGTTGTCCTACTAGTATAACTTGTAATAACTGGTCTTTATCCGCATTGATATTTGAAAGCATTCGTAAAGACTCCAGCGCCCCAGGACTAAGGTTCTGAGCCTCATCGACAATCAATACCACTCTTTTTCCTGCGACATAGCTGGAAATCAAAAAGTTCTGGAAGTTATCAAAAAGCGCTATTTCAGACATCCCTTCATAGGGCTGTCCAAACGCCAATAAAATCCATCCTAACAGATCATCTACTTTCTGGTGAGTGTTATAGACAATACCCACCGTAATATCTGAATCAACATTATTAAGCAAATGACGAACTAGCGTAGTTTTCCCGCAACCAATTTCACCACATATCACGACAAATCCAGCACGATTCGCTATACCGTATTCAAGCATGGCATAGGCCATACTGTGTCTATGACCAAAAAAAAGGAAATCAGGATCAGGTTGAATAGAAAATGGCTTCTCTTTCAATCCATAAAATTCTTCATACATATCATAAATCCCTTTATTTTTTGTATATTCTTTAGCAAATGGTAATACAGTTAAGTAATTATGCTAACTGTCATGTTGGATACATAAAGATCGCGTCCAGAATACGTTCTGCTGCATGTCCATCGCCAAACGGATTAATAACTTGTGACATCGCATTATATGCATCTTGATTATCGAGCAGATTGGAAACCGCATCAACGATACGCGCACGGTCGGTTCCTACCAAAATTGCTGCGCCAGCAACTGCAGCTTCTGGTCTTTCCGTGCTTTCGCGCAACACCAGTACTGGCTTCCCTAATGAAGGCGCTTCCTCTTGCACCCCACCCGAATCAGTCAAAATAAGAGTAGCTTTATCCATTGCCAAAACAAACTCCTCATAATCAAGCGGCTCAAGCAGCAACACGCGAGAATGCTGGCCTAACAAGGGCATGACAGTTTCCCTTACCCGAGGACTTAAGTGTACTGGAAAAGTAACTTTAACATCAGGATAACGATCAAGAATATCTAACAATGCTCGACATACATTTTCAATCGGTTTGCCTTGATTTTCACGGCGGTGGGCTGTCACTAGAATATTGCGTGGCTTGTCAGTTTTTATTTCAAGTTTTTTATCACTCTTTCCCTTACGCTCAAGAATCCAAAGCAATGCATCAATTGAAGTGTTTCCTGTGACCAAAATTTTAGACGGATCTATTCCTTCGCGAAGGAGATTTTGTTTTGCTCCTTCGGTAGGAGGAAAGTGCATTTCTGCCAGTCTGGCTGTTAAGCTTCGGTTAATTTCTTCCGGAAATGGTTGATAACGATCGCCAGTTCGAAGACCCGCCTCTACATGGGCAACAGGAATTTTATGATAAAAAGCAGCTAGAGCCCCGGCAAAGGTCGTTGTAGTATCTCCCTGTACAATCACCCAATCTGGTCTTTGCGATTGCATCGCATCATATAATCCTCGCAAGCTAGCATTAGTGACATGTACCAGATCTTGATTAGCTTGCATAATATCTAAGTCAATATCCGCTTCTATATCAAACACTTTCATCATTTGATCCAGCATTTCTTTATGCTGACTGGTGCGTACAACAGTGACCTGGAAACGATCAGGTCTGGCTCTTGCTGCAAAAATAACGGGGGCGAGCTTAACTGCTTCAGGGCGGGTGCCAATAATTACCATGAGTTTTTTTTGTGACATGATTTTCCTAGTTACTTTTTTTGTTGTACAAGCTCGACAAATAAACACCTTATAAATTGCAGGTTTGTCACTAAATACCGCATAAATAGCCGGCGTGGTTCTTGTAGCATTCTGTAAGTCCATTCCAGACCCAAATTCTGTACCCAAATTGGTGCCCGACGACGTAAACCAGCCAGAACATCAAAACTGCCACCCACTCCAATAGCCATACCAACACCGAGGCGCTCCCAGTGATCTTCAATGAATAGTTCTTGTCTAGGAACTCCCATCCCTACCAGCAAGATACTGGCCCCACTTTGCTTTACTTTATCAGCTCTTGTTGTAGCATCATGTGAAGAAAAATAACCGTCCGCATAATCTACCTGAAGCCCAGGAAATTTATTCCGTAGATGGTTAGCTAATATTTCCACGATGCTGCTGGTCGCACCAAGTAAATAAATGCCCTTTTTCTCCACAACAGCCCGCTCGCAAATCGATTCAACAAGATCAACACCGGTGACTCGTTCAGGCAGCGGCTTATCCAACCATGGGGCAATCCACACAAGAGGTTGTCCATCAGCAACAATGATTGAAGCATTATCAACAAACTTTTGCAGCTTGGCATCGCCCCTCATCATCATCAATATGGCCACATTGACTGTACACAGCCAACCCCTCTTACCTTCGGCAAGATCTTTAAAAATAGCATCTGTTGTTTGAGACAGGGTATAAGGGTCAAACTTACCGTTCAACAAGGTAACTCGATTTTTCATCATAACCAACGATTTCTCAACATCATTGCATCAACGAAAAATTTCGTTGCCCAGTTTGGAAAACTAAGTGGAGCATAACGCCCCCATATAGGCTGCGAGCCTTTTATTGCCCCATGTATATCAAGGTTATTCGTATGAATATCTTGGCATCCCATTACATAATCCATCGCCTTTATCACGCTGACACGATAATTCTCTTCATTAGTTCGATCATATAACTTCGCCCAGATGATAGAAAATTGACAATTTCCGGTAAGGCAACAATATTTCATTGTTGTTTTTCCATCCACGCTGATTTGTCCCGGCAGAAAACCATCATCACCCACATACTTAAGCGCCGCATCTGCACAACGTTTGGCTGCATCCAAATATCTCTGTTCATTCAACAATAAGCCAGACTCAAGCAATCCCCGAGTAGTATAAGCAATCGTATGTGTATAAGGCGCCACACCTTTTTCAAATGAACAGTTATCAAAGAAACCCGTAGCTTTTTGTTCAGCGACTGCCCAATCAAGATTGGCACGAGCCACCCGTTCTCGTTCTGGATCATATTCGATTTGATTCATGCGGAGTACCGCCCAAGCTGACCGTGTATTATAAGTATGCGGAGTGTTCATGTGCTCAAAACGCGTCCACCTACCTTGGTCGTCGGCCACACGCACGAGCCAGTCAGCTGCTCGCTTCGCTGCGTATTTAAAAGAAATGTCTTTTGTTTTTTCATAAGCGCGTACTAGGCCAAACAAGTCCTGGCCAGTATCAAATACAATCCCATCAGTACCGTATTTTGGGTTTGCAAATGAGCCATCCTCGTTTTGCACACTAATCAACCAACGACAGATTTTTATAGCGCGATCAAAATAATCCTGATCACTTAGCTCATCAGCTAACTGAAAAAAAGTAGTGGCTATATACCCTGATGTCTCGCGGTAAGATGGAAGCCAACCGCCACGCAATGAGTATCCGTAGCTTACACCACCATCAGAACTTTTATCATGGGCATGTTTAAGCCAGTTCTGAGCCGCCGCAAGATGTTCCTGTGGACTGCCTTTTTTAGGTTTCGAAGCAAATACGTCTTTAAATACAAGTGAAATGAAATTTAGTAATGTAGTAATCAAGATTGAAGTCTCTAGTTAAATTAAGGAATAACTTGTATTCCCGATGTTAATTAATTTTTAAAGCTGTAATTATAAATTTTATTTTCTATCAGTTCTTACCCAGTTTTTCTGTCTTTTCCAGAGAAACTTCAAATAATGCGGCACCTTTGAAATCACATATAATGGCAATACTAAAAATGCAGAGATAGATATGATTTGCCTGCCCCAGCCTAGCCAAGCAAGCAAAATTGAGCTTCCCAACAATATCATCGATAATAAAGCTACTTGAAAAGGTAAAACAGACAAGCCAGTCAGACTTGCAATACCGGTCAGCACTATCAATCCAACCAAAAAGACAACCAGCAACGCTAAGGGAGGCACACATAAATCAAATGCCATGGCCAGCAAACCAATGTTGCGGTCGGCAATAGCTTGCTTGAACATATCAGGCGCCTCAGAAAGAATCATTCCAAGATGGCCGTGTTCCCAACGTGTGCGCTGTCCCGATTGAGCTTCGGATGTGGTTGGAAAGTAGCTTGTCACAAGTATATCTGGGGAAAATAATGGTGGCTTACCCAGTTTGGTCAAATCAATTCCCAGTTTCATATCTTCTACAATATTACCATTCGCCAAACCTGCACTTGAAATTATACCCCACGGGAAGGCCATTCCTGCCCCCATCAGCTCGCAGGGAAGGCCCAATCTCAAATTTCCAAGCGGTCGTACTAAGTTCTTAACTAACCAGGCAAATTCTGCGATACGTGTTTTCAAACCTGCACCATCAGGGGACTTCATCAAATACAGAGACTGTACTGGCCTACCATGATGGAGCGCGCGAGCTGCCAAGGACTCCAGTGAATCTGCTTCGAGCGTGCAATCGGCATCGATAATAACCACCACATCGGGCGCATTCTTTAACAAATGGCGAATGCCATAATCCAGAGCAAAACCCTTCCCTCGGTTTTTGCTATCGTGACGCTCGATTACTTCGGCACCATTTGCTGTTGCAATTTCTGCTGTATCGTCACTACAGTTATCTGCAACCACAAGCAGACGATCTGCTGATTTCAACTGAGGTTTAATAGAATTGAGAGTAGTGATAATTCCTGAAGACTCGTTATGAGCAGGAATTAATACTGCCACAGTTACGTCGCCTACTGGAATATCGCTATTATCATTTTTAGAAAAAAAGGCGAATATAACTTGCATAAATATAACTAAAACAGGGATTAATAACGTTATAGAGATTACGGCAAGTAGAATATCAATATAAATCATTCAGCATTCTCACGAAATTCATCTCAGTATCAGCACCATAAATATCCACAAGTCTTGTATAAGTGGAATCTAGCATTGACTTTAAGCACTGAAACTGAATTTTCACTTTTCTATTTCGCATTAGTTTCATTATTTATATTCTATTAATTGCTCAACTCTTCCAAAAAGTCGGGAGTAATAAAACCTCAACTGGCCTTGCACCTCAGCAAACTTACCTAATACACTAAAACTTGCCGATAGCCAGGGAAGCGGTTTTAATTCTTTTTTATTTCTCAACGACAATCGAATCACCTGTAATGGATAAATTAAAGCAATTATCAGGCCACAAAGTAGACAAAATAAACCAGTTACAATTGCTATAATTGGAATTGCTAATCCCCAAATCAGACAACGTCTTGACTCTTTGACCCAATGCCGTTCTGGCGGTGCGCCATGTAAAAAAGCACCCTCGGCAAACGCATATCCGGCACGTACATTTCGTTTCCACCATTGAGAAAATCTAGTTATCGCGGCATCATGCAGTGTCATTTCTTCATCAAGTCGCCAAATTTTCCAGCCAGCAGCACGCAGTCTTACACATAGCTCAGGCTCCTCGCCCGCAATCAAGCCCGGACGAAAACCATGCACACTTTCAAAGGCAGCCACACGCATCAGTACATCGCCCCCACATGCTTTAGTCTCTCCTACTGGTGTATTCCATTCCATGTCACACAACATATTGTAAATTGTTCTCTCAGGGAAACGCTCACGACGACGTCCACAAACCGCAGCAACTTCTGGATGCCGATGAAGAAATGCAACAGAACTAACCAACCATTCGTCGATTATTTCGCAGTCACCGTCCACAAACTGGACAAATTCGGTTTCAGGATAAAGACTTTTCATACGCTCAAATCCTTCGTTTCTGGCGCGTGCGGCAGTAAAAGGTTTAGTCATATCTAAAGCAATAATGTCTGCTCCCATGTTGCTAGCCACAGCCACAGAATCATCGGTTGAACCAGAATCCACATAGACGAGTTGAATGGCCTTATCTTTCAGAGACTCAAGGCAACGCACTAGACGATTACCTTCGTTGCGGCCGATAATAACGGCACTCACAGGAAGCATATTCATTTGACGATATCGTTCAACTGCGTCAGTTTTTTGGCTTTAATTACAGCAGGAACACCCACAGCAAGTGAATTGTCAGGAACATCACAAATAACAACTGCATTTGCGCCAATCAATACATTGTTTCCGATCTTGATCTTGCCAAGTACTTTGGCCCCTGCACCGATATCAACATTGTTACCAATTATTGGCGCTCCAGGCTCCTCCACATTTTTAAGCCCGACGACAACGCCATTACGTATCCGGCAGTTATCTCCAAATCTGGCATAGCCACTCACAACGATACCGCCAAAGTGATCAATAATAAAATTCTTTCCAATTTCGACTTCACAAGGCAATTCAATACCAGTAATAATTTGAATCAATTTATAAAGAATTTTGTAGATAACTGAGAAAATCTTGCGCAATAATGCAGGGCGAACACGATATCTCCATCGACCAAAGCGGTACACCAACATAACCCAAAAACCTTGCGCTCCAAGATTTTTTTGGTATATAGCGAAATCTTTTTTTATGTTATAAAACATTGGGTTATACGCAATATAAATATATAGATATATGACTAACGTGTTGATACTTTAGCCAAATTTGTTTGAAAATATATCTTCCATACAAATAAAGCGCGTTTCAAATGAAACATGATTTCTGCAGCAGGTTTTAATTTGATCAGGCCTTTAAGAAACAATATGAAGTCGGCTAGACTATTGAGAAACAAGTGGCTCAAAACTCCCATCAATCCATGATTTTTAAAAAAATATAGCAACTCGCTCTCTATCTGCAATGATTCAATCTGCTGGCTTTTGGAAGAAATCGCGCCTTCATGTTTTGCACTTTCGCCCCCGATATGCACCACCGGAGCATCTGGGTAATAGACCACTTCCCATCCCGCCCGTTTTGCCGCAAGGCAATGATCCACTTCTTCATAATACAGAAAATAGCGCGGATCAAATAATCCAACCTGATCAATCACCTCTTTGCGAATTAGATAATAACAGCCAGGGACCCAGTCACAAGATTTAACAGAGGCATGATCCCAAGACATGTCATCCATCATTTTTGCATTTTTAAAAAAACGTTTAAGATTAGTTCGCTCAAGAAAGATATTCCACGGTGTAGGAAAATATCGACACGAAGGCTGCAAAGTCCCGTCACGCCCTAGTAGTTTAACCCCAAGAATGCCGCATTTAGAATGCGTCTCCATAAATTCCACTGTCTTGCTAATAGTATCTGGCTTTACGAAAGCATCGGTATTCAATAACAGCACGTAGCGCCCACGGATAAGCGGTAAAACCTGGTTATTGGCACGACCAAACCCCACATTTTTCTTATTTTCTATAATAGTGATATTTGGATATTCTCTACGAAGAATTTCAGCTGAATTATCAACAGAAGCATTATCGATAATAAAAACTTCCATCTGCATGTTTCCCACTGATGAAAAAAGATCACCTAATGCTTTCTTGGTCATCTCTATCGTATTATAACTAACAAGAATAACTGAAATATCCAAACTAAAGCCTTCCCCAATAACTAAATACACATACTTAACCTGTTATAGGCTTTCATTTTCATTTAGACCATATTTAATAACAACACGCACTAATTAACAAGCTAAACACTAGTCATAGGCCCATATGGGCTAATGATTTCTTCAGCTTAATATTCGGCTGTTTATTTGATACGTTTGATTTAATATTCTTTGTTTCAAATCAACATTATGACAAAGCTACCGGAAGGGGAAATCCAGTAAAGAAAATTCTAAGATGGCCATGCTGTATGAAGAAGGCCAAAAAATATCCCTAGCAAAATACAAATGGGAGAGAAAATATTAATATAAGCGTCTAATTTTTTACCCTTACCATTCGACGTTAGCCAATATTCTGACAAAAAGAAAAAGAACATTCCGATAGAAATAAAGGTTTCAGCGATCTCCGTCATCTGAGTATCCTTTCTAAGGAGTATTCCTCGATCATAAACCATAACTGATATCCCAATTATCATCACAAGCTCACCCCAAATAGGGTAAACAGGTAACTTAAACTTGGCAATAAAACTACGAATTTTTGCAAAATATTCGTTTAAGAATGGAATAACAACAAAATAAAAAATGCAGAACAGAACGCCCGCCAACCGAATGTGTTGGTGTATCCCGTTGATATTGTGAAGGTTCATCTCCCCTTGAACATTATCCTTCAACTCCCATGCGGGACTCGCAATTGAAAAAATCCGTTGCCCCCAACTGATTTCCTCACCTGCCAGCCAAATTAAAAGTAACGAAAGTGGCAAATACCACCAATTCCTCGAGTTCTTTATATAAATTAGCAAGAGGCCTAAGCCGGCCAGAAAGTATAAGACTGCCTGGATATTTTCAAAAGGCCCATCCTCCTGAAGAAGCGCTCTCAGCAACGGAGAGTTCGTACTACGGATCCACAATATAATGCAGGCAAATAAAAATAACGCAGCATTTATTAAGTTTATTTTCTTTGATTTATTCAATTTTCTCACCTTTACTTAGAATTTCGGAGAATTATAGCGGATTTAATCTCGGCACGCGTCAAATTTGAATGCAATCGTCTAGCTAACTTGGCAGAATTGCAGTTTGACGAGTTAGACTGACCCAAAGTATTAGTTAGCAGCAAGTCCAATACGCAAGCTATACTAATAGATGATCTATTCGATATAATGAATCAAGGGATTCAGCCTATTGGCATAGAATAGGTTTCTTATAATATTAACTAAGTAAATGCCCGACTTTCTTGCGGGGATTTGAAATGGTTGGATATGATTATTTTTGGATTATAAATGAACCCTTATAACAAAACATTTCCCAGATTATTTATAACGTTTTTTGGCATTATAATAATAGGTATTTCACTACCTTCAATGTCAAAACCTTCCACCAATGACAATGGAGAATTAGTCGCTTCACTAAATCAATTACCGCGACCAGACCATATAGTTATAGTCATTGAAGAAAATAAGTCTTATTGGCAAATCATCGGTAATCAAGATGCACCGTATATTAACAACATTACAAATGAAAGCGCTCTGTTTACAAACTCATTTGCGATTACACATCCCAGCCAGCCAAATTATTTAGCTTTGTTTTCAGGGTCAACCTATGGCGTACAAGATGATCAATGCCCTATTGCCCTATCCGGGGAGAACCTTGCGAGCCAGCTTCAAGAAAAGGGATTGAGCTTCGCCATCTATTCTGAATCGATGCCTTCTGTTGGCTACGATGAATGTTTTTCGGCAGATTCTTATTACGCCCGGAAACATAATCCCGCTGTAAATTGGCAAGATAAAAACTCACCGGAAGTTAACATGCCATTTGCTAATTTTCCGACAGATTATACGAATCTTCCTACCGTATCGATGGTCGTTCCTAATCAAATCAATGATATGCATGGCGACGACCAGAATCATTCAGACCTAATCAGTCATGGAGATTTATGGTTAAAAAGCAATTTAGACGCTTACTTGCAATGGGCAAAAACACATAACAGCTTATTAATCATCACCTGGGACGAAGATGATGGTTCAAAGAACAATCACATACCAACTTTATTTATTGGCCCCATGGTTAAGCCTGGACAATATATCAGTCGAATAGATCATTATAATGTCTTACGCACGATTATTGAGATGTATGAATTATCATCAATCGGCCATAGTGCAGACAGGAAGCCTATCATTGATGTTTGGAAAATAGATTAAGTGCTGTCAATTAGCATTCATTTCCATGGCTTTAACGACTGATAGACCAAGATACTCCAAGTTTACTCGAAGCGTCTCGTCAAGTTTATCAAAAGGACAAAAATCCGGATTTAGCAAAAAAAACCCAAAAGCACTCAGTAAATAATATCTCAGCTGTAATGGATTACAATTAAGCAATTCGCAATGGGTTTTGAGTTGCGGCGCGAGCTGGGCTGAGGAAAGTTTTAAGTCTCGTGCTAGCTGGATAAGATCATTGATACCATGACCAGCCAAACGCAAACCGCCCCAGTCAATAATAACAAAGGGCCAACTGCTCACTCCCAACTCTGGTGCTTTTAAAATATTGCCCCTATGTAAGTCGTTATGCATCAGCACCAACCGAGGACGCCAACGCCCTGATTTAAGTTCGGATAAGGCCTCTTGTGCGGCATCCCGCTCTACCTGCTGAAGCTTATCATATTTTAATAAGGCACTGAGTGGCTGAACAAACTCATGCTCAATATCCTCTGGCAAAGGGTCTGCTGCTGTGTGACGCGTGGCCTCACTTAACCACGTTAAAACTTGCTCACTTTGTCGATATATTTCCCAACGATTACGAGGGTGGCAGTATCGTGTTATCGTGAAATACACTCCATCTGACACCCCCATTTCTAGTGGAGCTGGCACAGATGCCCCTAAGCGCGCATGAGCCTGCGACGCACATTCCGCAGCTACCCGAAGTAATTCGGGATACTCTGGTAATGATATTGCAATAATTATAATCGGCGATCCCGCCAAATCGAACACTACAAATCTCTTTTGGCCGTCACCCTTGCGATCTGTTCGTATTAATTCCTTGATTTTCCCAACACCACCATACGACTGCATAACCCGATCTATAGCTTTGGAAATAACAGGGCTAAACTGCCCCTCCATTGGAAAAGATATAAAGCATGACCCAGGCCACCAGAGTCTATGTGCATAACTATGCACATATTTGGCTTTAATTTTTAAATAACTAGATATTGCACTTATCATATGGTAATCATTATTAAAACAAGCCTTCTTGGACTATCTTTTCCTACAATAAAATGTGCCGCAAACTATGCCAAACACACACAACTACTGTCACAGTTGAATATAATGTTACTGGAAGTGGCTAAATACCGAACCAAACTCATTCGTTTGGGTAAAAATACTTGACCCTCATGGCTATAAGCTCTTGTTCAACTTTTGGGTCAAACGATCCTTCACGATTCTTGATAATATGAGCCCATGGTAACTGCTCCGTTTCTTCCTTTAGGCGGTTTGCCAGATCCTCTGTGCGCCCTATCGGCTTTGCGGGAACTCCTCCAACAATATATCCAGGAGCTACATCTTTAGTCACAACAGACCCTGCAGCAATAACCGCATTGTGCCCAATCGTCACATTAGGCAATACAATGGCCCCATGCCCAATGAAAACATTATCCTTGATCACAATCTTGCCAACTGAGTCTAGTTTCATCTGGTAGGCCAGATTCAGCACTCCTATCACGCCATCGTGGCCGATTAGGCTACAGTCAGACAAAGTTACATTATTACCAATTTGAACATATTCCGGATCGGTAATGATAGCTCCGTTGTTAATTCTGCAATTTTCACCAATAGAATGTAGCTTTCCATGGATTTTCAGAAAGGCGGCATATTCATCATTTGTAGGACAACAAACCATGATGTACAACCCCACCAGACGCCCTTTTTTGAAAGCGTAATAACGGAGTATCTTTTGCAAAAGCGTTCTTAACATTATTCACCCTGAATTCTTTTATCCAACCGATGGGAAATAGGAAATCGCATGATGCAATACCTTCCTAAATAGCGCTGCTGGACGCCCCCATTATTGCTTTCTACCCTCCCGGAATCAATAGCCCATTTGGAATAACCAGACTGGCAACATCTCCTTGTCCGAATTAACTTAAGTTGGGTTTTGTTCATACATAATGAATAGATCTTGAGACCAGGAGAACTATTAGCGATGAAAGCGCTAAAAGCGGGATATCAATTTTAGGTTGCCACACACCTGCTTTAAAATGCACATAAGAATATGCCGGATAAAGTAATAAACTTGTCGCGGCTAAGGCGATTATCACACCATGATCTTTATAAAAGTGATATCCAACCAGAATTGTAAATAACTGAATCACTATTCTAAGCGCTAATACGGCCGTACTAGCCCGTACCATGCCCTTTGCTATTAGAATTCCAGAATATGACCACTCAACGATTCCTGCTAATGAGCCCATCGCCAGAATGCGTAGCATGATCCCTGACTCACTATATCGATGGTCATAGACCAAACTCATGAACTGATCACCAAAAAAAACAAAAAACAAAGCCACCGTCCAACCAGGAACGATCATTGCCAAGCGAGTTTTTGTTAACACATTATTTATCCGTTCAGGCTGGTCTCGCAAAACTTCTGAATATACCGGCAATAGAATTTTACTGGCCAATTGTGCGATAGTCTGCCAAAAAACCATACACATGGTACTTGCAAGCGTATAGAAAGATAACATCCGGACATCCAGAAATTTAGCAACAACCAGTTTATTGCCCTCGTCGGCTAGAAATGTGAGCGCAGAACTGACGAATATCCAGCTACCAAAACCAAAAAGTTCTTTTACTGAGGTCTTATCCCATGAAAAATGATTGCGTTCACCCGGAAGCAAATAATGACTCGCCAGCGTTTTTAAAAAACTACCCAGTAGCGATCCCCATACCAGTGACCAGATGGATTTATATAGCCAGGCAAGCAATAACATTGCAATTATACTGATCGCAAAGGTCACAAGATCTATCAAAGTAACCTTAGACATATTTAAATCTCTATTTGCAGTAGCCAGTTTCGTTGATTGAAACCCAGCAATTAACGCACCCAATCCTACAATAGGCAATAATTGCGACAACAAAGGCTGATGATAAAATTCTGTAAAAAAAGGTGTTGTTGCTAAAATGGCAAGATAAATCAAGATTCCCTGAGCCACCTGAATTGTCCAGGCAGTATTTAAGAAGTTAGGTTCGCTACCACTTTTATTTTGAACGATACTGGGCTGAATTCCAATATCAGACATCATTATCAAACCAAAGATTACTGTCTGCACAATGGCCATCAGGCCAAATGCTTCAGGAAACAAAAGCCTGGTCAGAATAAGATTCGACCCTAAGCGTAATAACTGCTTGAATCCATAACCTACGCTAACCCAAAGACCTGAATTGATTGCCCGATTTTTAAGATTTAAAGTCTCTGGTTTTTTCATAATATTGTTACAATACAATTCTTATTTATGTTTTCTGTTAGCCAAGCTGTGGCAGACTACTCAGATATTTTATATAAGCTATTTCATAAGCACATATTATGCCAGAACAGTACAGAGCGCTCGCAGTTATTCTTACACTTGCCTTTTTTTCGTTCTATTTTTCCAAAAAATTCGTAGAGCCGCAAACTTCACCTGCTCAATTCAAACGTTTGCGCAATGCATGGTTTACAATCACCTTGATTTCATTCCTGGCAAATAATTTTTGGATTTATATTGTCGTTGACGGAATGTTTATTTGGTACGCAGCAAAAAAAGAAGATAACAAAGTAGCGTTTTTTTTGGCAATTCTCTTCGCCGTGCCAATGATAAGTCAATATATACCGGTTATCGGCCTAGATAAATTTATTTCGATCCATTACGCAAGACTGCTCTCACTTGCCGTTCTTTATCCTGCTTACTTGGCCTTACGCAGAATGCCCGACACCCCGGCATTCGGTCGTAATTTACCCGATAAATTACTATTGACGTATATGGTGTTGACTGTTGTTCTCCTCCTGCGTAACACTTCCTTCACGGATATGTTGCGAGGTGGAATTTATGCTTTCATTGACATTTTCTTGCCTTACTACGTCGCCAGCCGGGGAATAAAAAATCTACAGCAGTTTAAAGAGGTCATTGTTGCATTTACTCTTGCCGGCACTATTACTGGCACTATTGCGTTTTTTGAATTCAGCATGCACTGGTTACTTTACTCCAAGCTTGCAGATGCCTTGAATGTTGACTGGTATATGGGAAACTATCTTGGTCGTGGCAGTGATCTTCGAGCGCTTGCGTCCGTAGGACAACCTATTGTATTAGGCTATGTGATGATGTTAACTTTAGGTACCTATCTATTTGTAGCAAGCACCATCAAAAGTAGAACGTTATCATTACTCGGGCTCTTAATTATGCTTGCAGGACTATTTTCCCCATTATCGCGAGGACCTTGGATTGGAACTGTAGTTTTGATTACTATATTTATTTCTACCGGGCCCAATGCAATCAAACGCCTAACTATATTAGGTGCAGCCATGCTGTTGCTGCTTCCCACGCTGACGGTGATCCCAGGAGGTGAGAAAATAATAAACCTGTTGCCATTCGTCGGCGAAGTTGATGTAGAGAATGTCGATTATCGTAAGGATTTATTTAACAATTCAATTATTGTGTTTCAAGAAAATCCCTTATTAGGGTCGGTAAATTTCCGTGAGGAGTTAGCCGATATGGGGATGACGCAAGGCGAAGGCATCGTCGATATCGTCAACTCCTACATTGAAATTATTCTTGAATACGGGCTGGTTGGACTAACGCTATTTCTTGGATTTTTCTTTCTAATTTTATTAGCCGTGCATAAAAGCATGAAAAGAATAACCGATAAAAAAAGTCAGCAATATTTGTTCGGCCGCATGCTATTTTCCTGTTTAATCGGCATTCTATTTACCATATTCACAGTCAGCAGCATCCAATTTATTCCAGTTATTTATTGGACTTTCGCTGGCCTTGGCATTACCTATGCCCGCCTTGCCAGTATTAGAGAAGAAGAAAAAGAAGAAAAAGAAGAAAAAGAAGTACTACCAACCTCTCATATTGCAGTCAAACAGTGAGATTTATGATTCAATTCTTCAGAAATTACATGAAACTCGCACACTTTACACAAGGGCGAGATAATAACTTTAATTTTATACGCTTTGTCGCTTCACTTTCTGTACTCGTTACCCATAGTTTTGCACTCGCTCTTGGAACGCCAGACGCAGAACCCTTTCGAAAGTCTTTAGGAATGACCATTGGCGAGATCTCAGTAGATGTTTTTTTTATTACGAGTGGATTTTTAGTAACAGCAAGTTTACTTTACCGAAAAAATGCCATTGAATTCATTTGGGCCAGATTTCTAAGGATTTTCCCAGCATTGCTAACGATGTTATTAATTACAGTTTTAGTTCTTGGGTCAGTTTTTACTAAACTCTCGCTATTGAGCTACTTAACGCATAAAGATACGTTTAAATACTTTGCCAAATGCTCAACATTATTTTTTGGTGTCGAGTACAGGCTGCCCGGTGTATTTAATCAAAAAGCAATTAATGGCTCACTTTGGACTATGCCCTATGAAGTTAGAATGTATGCCACTTTAGTCATCTCTTGGTTGATGCTAGGGTTTTTTAATGTGCAAAGACTAAAATTATTCAAAGCTTGTATTTTAATTTTCGCAATAGGCGGGGCCACCTACCTTTTATGGAATCACTTTTATTCCGAACATCCTGATAATACGACTCGGTTGTTTTTTATGTTCTTTTCAGGCGCCAGCTTTTTTGTCTTAAAAGAGAATATTGTTTTATCAAAACCATTGTTTACAATTTTATTAGCCTCTCTCGTCTTAGCTACTATTCATATCCAACTTTTCTTTATAGTCTATACCCTAGGTATCGCCTATATTTTATTCTATTTGGCCTATATTCCTGCTGGTTTTATTCGCAATTACAATTTGATGGGAGATTATTCGTACGGGATATATATTTATGCTTTTCCAGTACAACAAATGATTGCGTACTTAATTCCAGGCGTATCAGTTATTAAAATGATATTTATTTCTTTTGGTATCACTATCATACTTGCAATACTTTCATGGCATTTGTTAGAGAAAAATGCACTTGGTATGAAAGAGCATTTCATCAGAAAAAGTAACGCTCTACTCAGGTACAGATTTAAATCAGATAGTTAGTCAAAAAAAGTAACGCTCTAATCAGGTACAGATTTAAATCAGATAGTTAGTCAAAATGTAATCGCAAAGCTTTAAAAATCCGAAAGCTTCAAAAATGGATATGATTAGCGGCATCGAGGTCATAGTCATAGGCTGCTTGCTGGACTGATCTAAGGTGATATTGATTATTAACTTACAGCAGAGTTTATTACACTACTTAATAATAATAGGTTCTGGGTTCATCTTCAGCGCGGTTAACCACTACTCCCAATATATTAGACTTTGCTAGCAACCGCATGCTTTGGGTAAGCTCAGGCTCGGTATGCAACCCGTTCCCTACAACTAAAAGTACACAATCAACTTGAGGTAGAAAAACCATTGCATCGTCAGCATTAAGAACAGGCGGCAAATCAAAAATCACAATCCGCGAATCATATCTTTCTCTTAATTCGATGACTAAATTTTGAATGATATTCGACGATAGTGTTTCTGAGGATTGTTTTACAGGTTTATTTGTAGGTAATATCGTCAGACGGGGAATTCCAGGATTGACAATTATTTCAGATAACTTTGCATTCCCAGTAAGAAAATCATTGATAGACTTTTCTTGTCTTAGTCCAAGATATCGAGCGACACTTGGCCTGCGTAAATCAAAATCAACAAGCATTACAGTTTTATGAGGTAGTTTTGCAATGCTAATAGCAAGGTTTATTGAAACGATAGATTTACCTGCAGCCGGTGTTGGAGAAACAATCGCAATCGTGCGCCAACCATGTTCTTCCATTTTTTGCAGTACTTGAGTACGAAGCGTGTCAAAAAGCCAGCCCGTCGGATCATTACTATTTTGCGCTACGATGCGTTTGTCTTCTAAATGTTTCTTATCAAGTTTAACAATCTTGCTAGTGCTGTAAACAATGGATTTAAGTTCTTCTTCAATATGTGGGAGTTTATTGGTATAACTTTTCCGTATTATGGTCGACTTTCGGCCCTGACCCGTTTGCTGAACCTTGGCTTTATCTAAAGCATCTTTAATCTTTTCCATAAAGCCTTCCCACTAAAATCTTGCTAAAATCTTTGTTGTTAACGCACCTAGTGGCATCACTAATAAATGCACCAATAACAAAGAAAAAAACAAAACCGACAAAATGCTGAAAAATGTGTAAGACACAAGATGCTGCTTTCGTTTTAATTCTGAAGTAGTTGTAATATATGGAATCGTAGCTATTGGTTGAAGTTTTATGATAGAAGCCAAAGCATCTACTCCTCTTACCCGTTTATCCATGGCGTCCATTAAAACTGCCATGCCTACCGCACTGGCAATGGCACCAAAAAAACCAGCCAGCATAATCAATATCCGATTCGGCTTAATGGGTCTTTCTGGATAAATAGGGGCCTCGATCAAAACAAAACGTTCCCCTTTGTTTTCCATCTGAATATTTTTTGCAATTTTTGAACTGTCTTGCTTAACTTGTATCTCAGCATAAGCGGCTTTTGCGCTATCATAATCACGTTGTAATGCATCAAGTTCACCTTCAGTTTGGGAGCTTTGAATTACACGACCTTCAGTTTGACTTAGTTTTGCACGGATACTTGCTTCATCCATTTCTAATGCCTTGAGACGCGCATTCGCAGTATCAATTTGTGCTTGCAGCTTTGCTACCATAACAGACTGCGGAGTTACCGGCTTATCAGACCCAGACCCAGATCCAGCACCAGCAGCAGGCATGGCATTCTTTTCGATGGCATCAATTTTACGCTGTAATGCCCGTATCGAAGGATGATTATCACTATAAATAGCTTTTTGATTAGCCAGGTCCTGTTTAAGTTTTTCCAAATCTGTAGGGCCTGAATTTTGTCCCTGAGGAATATTCAAGCCAATTCCAGCCTTGGCACCTTCTAGACTTACATCTAATGATCGCAACTCTGCTTGAGTTGTACTATATTCGCGTTGGTTTTCTCTCAAGTCATTTTGCAATCGGTCAAGGCTAGTAACCTGCATCATTTTATTTTCTGGAAGAGAGTTGGCGTGACTTTGTTTGTAATTCGCTATTTGTTTTTCTATTTTTTCTAAAATAACTCTTCGTCTCTCAGCCTCTTTGCTGAAAAAGTCTGCTGTTTCAGTTGCTTTTTCTTTACTGGCCCGGTCATTTTCGTCCAAAAACAACTTCACCAAATCATTGGTAATATCATATGTTTCTTTAGCCTTGTAGTGGCTGAAGACAACCTGGAACGCGAACGTTGCCTTACCTCCCCACTGATCAGCATCTGCCTTTAGTGGAATCACTACAATATGGCTACGCGCAGCCATAACCAATTTTTCTCGAGGTAAATTAGGTTTTTTATCTAGTCCGTACAGCTTGTATTTTTCAACAATTTTGGTTAGATTTTCATTACTGAGCACAATCTGCTTCAGGGCTGCAAAACGGTCAGCAGCAAATTTTTCTGTTGGCTGATCGGGTTGAACTTGTTGTGATTCAATGAGTATTGTACCCGTTGACTGATAGACTGGTGAAAGCCAAAGTGCCAATGCAATTGAAGCCAATAACACTAAAAAGAAAAAAGCTACAACTAATGGAAATTTTCGCTTAATGACATTTATATAATCATTAAGCGTCTTCTCGCTTTCTAAAGACATCGGCTTTTACTGCCCTATTTTCTAAAAATTTAAGGTATCAAAAACCAGTGTGACGCCAACAGCCTCACTATTACCGGTTTTACCTAGAGAATCAATTTTCTTGAAAGTTGCTGATAAACGGGTTTTCAAATGGTTGGTTATACTCCGCTCATAAAATGCACCAAGTTGCTGATAGTCCAATCCATCCAAACCTAAGGTCGCGTCTTTTATGTATTTATTAAAACTATAATCGGCACCAAACTGGTCAATCTCAGATCTGGTGTATGCCCATCCCAAAATTAGGCCGTCGTTCTTCTGAAACCCACCATATGGGGAGACCTTAACTTGCCGGACAAGCCCTGCGCTATAACTCGCGCGCTGTAATGTGTATTTGGCATTTATGCCGCCATCCCATGAAGTATCTGATTGCCGACCTGACAGGTTGTAAATTTCCGCATTGGCACCAAGCGTTAAATTTTCATTTACATTATAATCAGCACCTCCTCCTAAACGCACCTTGTCCGTGCTTTCAAAAGTAACATTCGGGTTTATCTGCGCGTAGCCTAATTGAGCATAGGTATCAAGTTTTTCGTTATTTTGATAGGTTACTTTTGCTCCAATATCGCCAAACCTGTAGCTCTCAAGACCGCCAGGTGTCGATATACTAAAGCCTACATCATCGTAAACTGCATTGGTCAGCGCAGACCATTTGGAATTGATAGTTTGCTGCCAGTTGGCGGCCAACTCCCTGGTTGTTTGCGTATTGTTGTTTTGGGTAAATTGACCCGTACTTATTAATTGGCTATTGAGCGTCGTGCCTTGCATAAAGTTAGCATTGATGCCAAATAATCCAGTTTCATAAGTATGATTCCAACCTGCACTCAGCCTTGGATCTTCACGGTTAATGAGTACTGTTTGGTTTGAAGGTCTTTCTATATCAAATGATCCATCCACAAACCACTGATTGACTTCGCTTGTGCCATCCACACGAAAATCTGGGATAAGTGAAAATATCCAAGCTGGATTTTTCTGAGTGCTTGACACAGCCGGATTTGAATCATATATCAGCCCACCAGTAAGCGTTGCTCGCTCAGTCACTTCTGCTGCATTTACTTGAGGCAACAACAATATACAAGTAAAACCTGATAACAGTTGTAATAAAGACTTATTGTATTTTGGATGCCTTATTGGCAATTGATTTTTAATTTTCACTATAACCCCTGAATATAGATACGAACGGATACATTATACCTATATTCAGGTATTTTATAAACGATATTATGGCACTACGATTGTATCACCCGGATTTAATGTAATATTACTTTCTAACCGCTCGCCACGAAGAAGCTGGTCGTAGTAAACAGGTATGGCTTTTTGTCCTTGAGGGGTGTTTCGTATCACCTTAATACCACCATGATCGGCGAATTTATCCAACCCGCCAGCCACGCTTAGCGCATCTAGAACAGTCATTGGTCCCATCATCGTAACCTGACCAGGCTTCAAAACTTTGCCGAGAACATGCGCAATATTACCTGTTATGTTTACTATAACTACTGACACCTGTGGATCAGGAATAAAAGGTTTTAATTTCTCAGCGATTTTCTTCTCCGCTTCGGTTGAAGTCAGTCCTACCACCTCTACTCTGCCAGCGAGGGGATAGGTAATACTGCCATCCGGCAGCACAAGGCTTTGGTTTTGTAACTTGTCTTCACCCCAAACGGAAACCTGAATAGAATCTCCTTGGCGAAGCCTGTAGCCTTGTGGGGCCTCGGCGTTAGCTATCGATATTGACATCAGAAATAATTGACCGATTATCAGCCATAAAAGTGTTTTAAATTTCATATTTATTATTCCCTTCAGGAAATGACATTAAAGATACTGCTCAAGTAGAACGTTATGTTGAGGCCAAACGGTAAATCGGTAAAAAAGGAATATGAAGGTTTAGTGCCTATTTCTACGGGATTTTATTATACTCTCAAACCATCAGCCACAAACACTGACTAACCTAGCATTAATAAATTATATACCTTAAAAATCAAACACCGCTACGGTTGGAGAGTATCACGAATCCAAACAATGCTATGGTTAGCAACCATCCAGTAGGCAATATCGGTTCACTTTCATCCGTATCTTGGGACATACTGGTTTTAGCCTCACGACTACCAATACCAGTAGTTTGAATAGGTGTTATCTTACTGATATTATTATTTGCAATACTTAAGGAAGTCTTTGCACTTTTAGTGCCCTCGCTATCTGTGGCCCCAGCTGTTATTGCAACCACTGAAATGAAACCAATGAGCACTAATCTAAAAACATTCTTTAACATACCATCCACCTTAACAATGCACCAGAAAAATAATGATCTTGGCTTGAGTTGCAGTCTATGAAATGGAAGGTAATCGCACAATAGCCCTTATGGGCTACTGATTGGCAGTCGTAGTAGATATTAAAAAAATACTTCTTTTAATTCAATCAGATAAAATAAAGTCTGTTTGTACTAAATGTAAAGTTACAGTGCTCTCATTACGAAATTTGTTCAATCTAAACATTAAAAAATCGCTGAAAATTCCAGGTCAAATAAAAAGCCTTTGTTAATTTGCAACAAAGGCTTAGATATATTTTAAATTACAGCGATTCTAATTCGGCCTTTGTGGAGTATATTTGGCAACCGCCTGCGCACGACAAGACACATCCAACTTTTGAAAAATGCGCTTGAGGTGATTTTTTACTGTATTTGGACTAATCGACAGAATCATACCGATCTCAAAATTAGTTTTACCAATTTTAACCCAGTGCAAAATTTCATGTTCTCGTTCGCTTAACCCGCCAAGATGTAATTCACCAATCAAGTCCACTTCAGCAACAGGTGTTTCCATCGATTCAACGCGGCGCAGGGCTGCGTCAACATGTGGCATTAAAAGCCCTAATATAGAATGCTGAACTTGAAATTCACGTGCTTTATCAAAAAATACGTAAATACAATCGTTTTTGCCGCGTGTATCGCGTACACCATAAACAAGCAATGAATTCATACCTATTAATTTACGTGTAAATGCTGTTGGTGATTGCGTATTGATACCTGCGGCATCAAAAAAGTTAATTCGGAACCATCTTTCTCCATTGTCAATCCAACGCTGGTGGAGATTAGACATTAAATAAGTGAAAACTCCAGGTGCATCAATCAGCTTTTGTGTGCGTATATCCTCAATATTAGACGATACATCAAAGTTAAGATCGCCTGTGGCAAAGTCACCCCACGTAGCCACCAGTACATCATGCGGCAGAATTTGACTTACGCTTCCTTGTAGCCACTTAAAAAAATCAACGTGCTTTTGAATAGTGAAGGATTTTTGAATAACATTAAATACCTTTTCCCAATTCTGATTTGTCGTATTGCTTTCCATGACTGTATTCCTCACACGATTCGTATCGATTTGATGAGGATACAGTTGCATTTTTAATACCAGCTTTCTGTTAACTTTTTATTTAAAAAAATCAATATGTTACATGTAGGTTGTAATATTAAAACTTAAGTTGAATGTTTAAACATCGACACATATGTCAGCCAGTTGACATTTATTGGCAGTTTATAACAATTAGGGATCTAAATATTTTTGTTTCAGGTCAATCGTACTAGGCATTATTAAGTGCATAAATCCGTGGCAAATTTCGCCACCAACCATAAACATCCATACCACAGCCGAATACATAGCGATTTGGGACAATTAAACCCACATAATCGGCTTGTATTGCCTTGCTGTTATTGAGTTGTTTTTCTACCAATACTGCCGACCTTGTTTCTTTTGCTCCAAGCAGCTTACATTGTTCAATAATCGCTTTTAGGGTGATGCCTTCATCAAGTATATCATCCAATATTAAGACATTTCTGTCTTTAATACTTTCCTTAGGCATCACAATCCATTTCAATGGTTTGCCTTCAGTACTATCGTGATAACGTGTAACTTGTACAAAGTCGAACTCAAGGGGAAATTGTAACTTTGGTAACAATTGGCCGGTAAAGAATACCCCCCCACCCATCACACATAGTACGATTGGCGATTCATTCTCATAAAATTGATTTAGCTGTTGAGCCATTGTTGAAATAGCCTGGTTGACAGCTTGCTCATCATATATGAGCTCTGCTTGATGTAGATAAAGACTGGGATTGACTAGAGTAGTCAATTTAATTCATTTCTTTAGACTGTTTAAATAATCAGAAAAATCCTTAGCTATTTCTGGATGTTTAAGCGCAAACTCTACATTGGCTTTCATAAATCCTAGCTTACTGCCACAATCAAAGCGTTTACCTGAAAAGCGATAGGCCAGAATGTTTTCATACTGCATTAAATCTGCAATACCATCGGTAAGCTGAATTTCGCCACCTTTGCCAGGTTTTACTTTCTCAAGACAATCAAAAATCTTAGGTGTAAGTATATATCGCCCTACCACTGCCAATGTAGAAGGTGCATCGGCTGGTTTTGGTTTTTCGACAATGCTTTTTAATTGCAGTAGATTATCTTCGATTTTAAATGCATCGACAATACCGTAACTGGCTGTTTCTGAAGGGAGAACATCTTCGACTCCAAGTACTGAACATAGTTTACGTGCATACACATCTGCCATTTGCTGCATTGCAGGTGGATCAGCATCAATTAGATCATCAGCCAAAATAACTGAGAATGGTGCGTCTCCCACCACCGGCTTAGCACACAGCACTGCATGTCCCAGCCCTAAGGCCTTTGGCTGACGAATAAAAATACATGAAACATGTGAAGGTAAAATGCCTTTAAGCAACTCCAACATCTTTTTCTTACCACCAGCTTCAAGCAGCGTCTCTAGTTCACTTGCTTCATCAAAGTGATCTTCTATCGAACGTTTATTGCGTCCGGTAATAAATATAAGCTCTGTCGCTCCTGCAGCGATTGCTTCTTCTGCTGCATATTGAATCAACGGCTTATCAACAATAGGCAACATTTCCTTAGGACTGGCTTTGGTCGCTGGCAAAAAGCGCGTGCCTAAACCTGCTACGGGGAAAACTGCTTTGGTAATTTTATTCATTTATTAGCACCAATGTATTTAATGTATTGTATTTGTCAGTGAAGTAATAGTTGCACTTGGAATTGTTGAAGCGCTTTCCACATACTCCTCCACCCAGAATGCCAATTGTTTTTTAATGGTATTCTCATCAGCAACTTGACATGATTTTATCCATTTTAATAGCTTTTTAACCCAAAGAGCATCGGCCTTTCTTGCAATGGCAATACGTAATTTTGGGTGTGGGGTTGGCAGTGTAAGTTCATCATCTGCCAGTAATTCCTCATATAATTTCTCGCCAGGTCTCAAGCCTGTATAGTTAATTTTAATTTCATCCTGCTGAAATCCAGATAAGCGAATCATGTCTTTAGCGAGCTCTGCAATTTTTACCGGTTCGCCCATATCCAATACAAAAATTTCACCACCTTTCCCCATCAGCCCCGCTTGCATGACCAGCTGAGCCGCTTCTGGTATCGACATAAAATAGCGTGTAATTTCTGGATGAGTCACCGTCACAGGACCCCCTTTAGCAATTTGTTCACGAAATTTAGGGATCACACTGCCGCTACTACCCAGCACATTGCCAAAACGCACCATCACAAAATGCGTTTTTTTAGCTTTTGACTCAGTGTCATCTTCTAAGCTTTGGCAGACCATTTCCGCAAGGCGCTTGCTCGCACCCATCACATTGGTTGGATTGACGGCTTTATCTGTCGATATCAGTACAAATTTTTCTACACCAGACTGTCTACATACGTCTGCAAGCACGTAAGTACCCATAACATTGTTAGATAAGGCCTCAGCAACATTATGAGTCTCCATCAATGGTACGTGTTTATAGGCAGCTGCATGGAACACTACTTTTGGCAGATATTTCGATAATAACTGCTTAACACGCTGCTCATTCTTAACGTCCCCTGTCACAAAAATGAGCTCAACAGAATGAGAATCAGGAAGTAATTCTTGCTCTAATTGATAAAGTGCATACTCAGAAACATCAAAACAAACCAACTGACTTGGCTTAAATTTAAGGATTTGCCTACAAAGCTCTGAGCCAATTGAACCGCCCGCCCCGCTCACCATCACAGAATGGTGTTCAATTAAGTGCTGCAATCCTTGATTATCTAAACTCACTGTTTCACGACCCAGTAAATCTTCAACTTCTACTTTACGAATCTGAGAAATGCTTACCTTACCACTCATTAAATCGTCTACAGCCGGCACTGTAAGGGCTGTCAATTCATTGGCGTTGGCCAGAGCCACCACTTGACGGCGCAGCTGATGTGCCTCAGGAGGTAATGCGATGATAACATGACGCACATCCAATCTAGATGCAATTTCCGGTAGTTGCTCAATCGCACCCAATACACGCACTCCCATTAACAATCGCCCGTGCACTGTTATATCTTCGGCCAACAAGCCTACGACGCGCCATTGTTCACTTCTACTCAAATCTTTAAGCAAAGCTACTGCCAATTCACCCGCACCTATCAAGATGACGGGTTCACCGCGTGAATGTGCCGCACCATAAAGCTTATGCTCTTTCCAGGCTCGATAAACAAATCGACTGCCGCCCATCAGTAGAATTAACAGAATAGGATCTAGTATTAATACAGTCCTTGGCACCACGACTGATGGATGGATCAGCAATATCAAAGCTGCAACAGTGATCGCAGCTACAACTACCGCTTTAATGATTCTTTTGAGATCCGGAATACTAGCAAACCGCCATACTCCTTGATACAGACCAAAAACAACAAAAATTACAACTTGAACTAAAACGACCCAAAATACGGTTTGATACAAGTGTACGTAAAAATTAGCAGGGATTTCAAAATTAAATCGAAGGAGAAAACTCAAATCCCAAGCTATCAACGCTACAACGGCATCGTGCGCAAATGCACCGAAAGAACGCAGATTAGTCAAAAAATGCCAGTGATTCTTCATTCAATTTTTTGTGCTTGGCATGAGTTTGGTTCAACAATTAAATTCATATCGTATTGTAGTTTTTAGTCGCTTGCTAATCAATTCAATTCATCAAGTTGCTTATAACCTGTAAGCACCTTAATACCCTTTTCAATGCTGAACTCCATCTCTTCGCAATACTTTCAAAAAAGTCAGCAGCAGAATTTTAAAATCCAACCGCAAAGATTGATTCTTCATATAGTCCACATCCAACTTAACTTTATCAGGTATCGGCAACTCATCTCTACCGTTAATCTGCGCCCAGCCTGTTAACCCAGGTACTAACTTATCAACCCCATATTGAGTACGCAATGTTATCAGGTCATCCTGATTAAAAAGCGCGGGGCGCGGACCCACAAAACTCATGTCCCCTTTAATAATACTCAGGAGTTGTGGCAACTCATCCAGGCTGGATTTGCGCAAAAAAGAACCCACTGGTGTTAAAAATTGCTCAGGATCCGGTAAAAGATGTGTCGCCACAGCGGGCGTATCCACTCGCATGGTACGAAACTTTGGCATTTTAAATGTCTTATTATAACGTCCAACACGATCAGACCAATACAGAATTGGACCCGTCGAAGTCAATCGAACTACCGCAGCTACCATTAAAAATGGCAATATAAAAATTAATCCTGCCAACAGCGCTAAACACAAATCCAATATACGCTTCATTACTTACTGCTCACCTTGATTCAACCCAAGAACTGTCGCCTTTAATCCATCTGCAACATATACTGGCGGAGTCCAACCTAATAATATACGTGCCTTGGCAATATCAACCTGTAAATTACCGCATAATCGCTGCATGACATCTCTTTTCCCTATGAGCGCAGCACAAAATTCAATCAACCTTTGTGGAACTGGCCATAGCATTGTCTTTACTTCCATGGCTAAAGCGCATTCTCTCAACAATTCTGTAGTAGAGAGGTCACAATCATCAGAAACCAGGAATACTTGATTGGCCGCCGCCGGGTGGACCATACATTGTAGAATCAGACTCACCAGATTGCCCACAAAGACAAAGCTGCGTTTATTATAAATCGCACCGAAAGGTAAAGGAATCCTATACTTTATAAGCTGCAACAATCTTGCAAAATTAGCCTTTACCCCTGGCCCGTATACTAACGGCGGGCGGATAATCACCACTTCCATTCCAGTTTGCTGTGCTATCCGCAAAAGCCCTTGCTCCGCCTCAAACTTCGATACCCCATAGGCATCTTGGGGATTGGCTGCATTTTCTTCTGTAAATGGCTTGTCTGCTGTTGTAAGTTCACCATTCACCTTGACTGAGCTCATGAAAATAAAACGCCTTACCCCTGCTTTGGCTGCCTGCAAAGCAAGATGCAGTGTGCCATCCACATTGACCCTTCGATATTCGGCCAGCGAATCAAGCGCTGAATCATGCATGACGTGTACCCGCGCGGCTAAATGAATCACCACTTGTACGTCACGCAGCGCCTCTGACCAATCCGTCGTATTATCGATTGAGCCAATGATCACCTGCTCCAAATCATCCCTTCTTAAATGGCCAGAACGCACCGCTGCCACTACTGCATGATTTCGGCGACGGAGCTCCGCGCACAGATAGCTACCCACAAATCCGTTAGCACCTGTTACAAGGATTTTCATCTCAGGCTACCTGGATTCATGGCCGGAAAACGAAATAATTTTATTAGACAAGATTTGTCTATACGAATCCACAATAAGGTCAATTCCGTAATGCTTAGCAAAAATCATCGCTTCTAGCCTATAAAATGACGCAAGTTGGCACCACTAGGGTTATCAACAGCCCATAGTGAACCTGACGTAATAGTGAAATCATCCTCAATACCTTTATAACACTCATTAAGAGAATTTGATTATGGAGAAAATCTGCAGGGGTGATCAAGTTGTCGGGAGACATAGATAGCATAGAATTATGCGCTATTATAAATGAGATCTTATCTTATTTTACATATTAAATAGGCTAACTTTGCCGGTTGGTCTGCAGACAAATAACGAATCTGGGTTCATCTTTTTTTAAGTAATGCAAGCCATTAAAAAGCTGTGCTAACGGGCATTAGCGTCCACCCTGCTCCAGATGAGAATGAGTCCGTTCTGTGAAAAGATAAGGGTTATATTAGCTGTTGCGGCCTGCTATCAGGGAAAAATACAGGGAATTACTTAAAAATTGGAACATAATCATTTAAGAACCCATCGCATTTCCGCATAAATACTGAGATGTTGCCCTTTTAACAAAAAATAGGATCAGGGAAAAACAGGGAATTTAGGAAAATCTCTTTAGAGGATTGATGTAATTATTATGTTACCAGCACCTGATTCATGTATGACTTAGTTTCCTGTCTAGTGAAACACCCTGGAAACTGGTCATTATTTACCTCAAGCGAACGCCTGGTCTATCATCAGGTGTACCAATGAATTCTACACCTTCAAGTTCCAGAGTTTTTCTCACCAGCTCAAGGGTCTGGGCATTGCTAGAAGGCACTCCTGGTGCCAACTCCATCCGCCGAATTGTTGCAACACCAATACCCGATTTTTCAGCCAGCTCTCTAGCACTCTTATTAATTAATGCGCGGGCAGCTCTTATTTGACAACTTGTGATCATTTTGATATCATATAAGTGTATTTTTATATCGTTTATTAACGAGGAATATATACTATGAATGTTACTGCAAAAAGATTGCTGAAGGAAATTATAAATAAAATTGATGGTGCATATGCTCCTGCAACCATACGCGCTTACAAATCCAATTTCTTAAACTTCATCAATTTCTGCGAAGATTTGGGAAAATGCGCCTTGCCTGCTGATAGCAATCTAGTAGCACAGTACGTTAAGAAGCTTACTGACGGACACCTAACGTCCAGCAGCATCCGGATTGCCGTGGCCGCCATTGCGACCATTCATAAACTCAATCAGGCATCAGACCCTACCCAGCATTCTGAGGTCAAGCTAGAAGTACGGCGTATGAACAGAACTCTTGGTCGTGAATGTAAACAAGCTTATGGTATTACGAGCATCACGCTGCACAGGATGCTAAATGCCACAGATGAAAATTTACGTGGCATACGTGACCGCGCCCTAATGTTAGTTGCTTATGACAGCCTATGCCGACGAAGTGAATTGGTGTCACTGCAGGTAGAGGATCTCATTATCAACCACTCCACTTCCGAAAGTTCATTCAAACTAAGATTGCGTCGGAGCAAAACCGACCAAGAAGCTACAGGTCGCTGGTTGTACCTTGGCGTTGAGGCACAGCAAGCATTAAATACCTGGCTAAAAGCTACCGACTTACAAAGTGGAAAGATTTTCCGGGGTATCAAGAAAAAAGGTGAATTGTCTGATGGACTTAATAGTTCGCACATTAATCGCATATTTAAGCGGATTGCCAAAACAACAAACCTTGACCCTTGCGTGATTCAACAAATTAGTGGCCACTCAATGCGCGTGGGAGCCGCTCAAGATTTGTTACTATCTGGCGCCAGCCTGCCAATGATCATGAATCGTGGGCGCTGGTCAAAAACAGACACTGTAATGCGGTATGTCGAATCGGCAGGATTCAATTCCCTTTGGATAAATTAACTATAAGCCCACTGCGTGGGTGCTCACACTGGCTTAGACCATACTGTGCGATTTACATAGTCCACATAACTCAGCACAACTCGCAGCACCTGCTTAGATACCGCTCCTGCCTCGTAATCCTGAACAGGTTGCATTATCCGCTCAGCTTTGTCATGTTGAGCGAGAATTACACGAACTGCATCTAACACTCTCTCTCTTTTGAGTCCGCTCATAATAAGCGTGCCTACATCCATGCCTTCTGGACGTTCATGCGCATTGCGAATAGTAATAGCTGGCAGATTAAGGAGTGATGCTTCCTCGGTAATTGTTCCGCTATCTGACACGACACATAAAGCTTCCATCTGCAATTTGATGTAATCGCAAAATCCGAAAGGCTTGAGGAATTGAATCTGTGGATTGAGGTTGCCCAACTCCATTGTATCCAGCCGTTTTTTTGTTCGTGGATGTGTAGAGACTATCACTGGGTAGTTATATGTCTCAGCCAAAGCATTGAGCGTTTCCACCATGTTAGCCATATTTTCAGGACTATCGATATTTTCTTCGCGATGTGCACTGACAATGAAAAATTTGTTTGATTCAAGACTCATGCGTTGCAATACATCTGATTGCTGTATTTTTGGCATGTAGTAATCTAAGACCTCACGCATATGTGATCCAGTCTTGATGATGGTTTCAGGGCTTATACCCTCAGCGATCAAGTACCGACGAGCGTGTTCTGTAAGTACTAAATTAATATCGCTTAAATGATCCAGCACTTTGCGGTTCAGTTCTTCTGGCACACGCTGATCGAAACAGCGATTACCTGCCTCCATATGAAAAACCGGGATCTTGCGCCGCTTGGCAGCGATTACTGCTAGACATGAGTTAGTGTCTCCATAGAGCATAACTGCATCTGGATTTTCTTTTTCCAAAACCTCATCAGCCTTTTCGATCACCCTCGCGATGGTTTGTGCAGCATTTTCGCCCACAGCCTCAAGAAAGTGATCCGGTTTTCTGATTCCGAGGTCCTCAAAAAAAACTTGGTTAAGTTCAAAATCATAATTTTGCCCGGTATGCACTAATACATGTCTAGTGTGCAAATCAAATTCTGCAATCACTCGGCTCATCTTGATCAACTCAGGACGAGTTCCGACTATTGTCATCACCTTAAGCATTTAACTGCTCCTGAATATAGTCAAGCTTCAATAATAAGGTTTTTATCTGCTCGACGTTTAGCCGCTCGGTATTGTGAGAAGTATAGTCATCCTGATGAGAGATTTTCTCCTCGCCATCACTAAAAAATTTACTGTAGTTAAGGTCGCGATTATCTGCTGGTATACGATAGTATCCACCCATATCTTCAGCCCTTGCCATTTCTTCGCGGGAGACAAGTGATTCATAGAGTTTCTCGCCGTGGCGCGTACCAATAGTTCGAACTTGGTTGTCATTGCCAAAAAGCTCTTTAAGTGCCTGTGCCAGATCGGCAACTGTAGAAGCTGGTGCCTTTTGTATAAAAATATCGCCTTGTTTCCCATGTTCGTATGCATGTATCACCAAATCGACAGAGTCTTCCAGTGACATAAGAAATCGTGTCATATTCGGATCAGTGATGGTCAACGGCTTACCCTCTTTTAGCTGCGAAACAAATAGTGGGATTACTGACCCTCTCGAGGCCATTACATTGCCGTAACGAGTAGCGCAAAGAACAGTCTCCCCCTCATTCTGCATTCGTGCTTTGGCGACCATCAATTTTTCCATCATTGCCTTGGATATACCCATGGCATTGATTGGATAAACAGCCTTATCAGTACTAAGTACCACAACACGCTTAACACCATTTGCAATCGCTGCCGTCATTACATTCTCGGCACCCAAAACATTAGTTCGAATAGCTTCCATGGGATAAAACTCGCATGATGGCACTTGTTTTAATGCTGCCGCGTGGAACACATAATCCACACCTTTCATTGCCTGATGAATGCTATCGTAATTGCGTACATCACCAATGTAGAATTTGAGTTTGTCATTATTAAGCGCAATGCGCATTTCTTCCTGCTTCTTTTCATCACGACTAAAAATGCGAATTTCACGCACATCAGTCGACAAGAACCGTTTGAGAACGGTATTTCCAAAAGACCCAGTACCACCAGTAATCATCAGCGTTTTGTTTTTAAACATATCTATAACCCGTACTTATTGATAAGAATGCATTATTTTAATCAGCTCAGGCCATTCTGGAACCACGTAGCCCGTTGCCTGCCTGAAACGATCAGCATTGAGTGAACGATCTATCACCAATTGATCGTCTGGCTCAATCTCGATTGACTTGCCATATACATCAGCCACCAGTCTCAACAAATCATACTTTGAAATAGGTTTTGCAGCGACGTGATATACCCCGAACAAATCAGGACGAGGAATCACAACATCACGAATAATTTTTGCTAAAACAACCGTCGGCAAGCCAGAAAATATCGCCTGATTATACCCTTTGCAATGATTCTGTTGAGACAAGAACCAACCAATCAGACCATGTGCGCTTTGCAATTCGTGCCCAATAATAGAAGTGCGCAAGGTGATTGCATACGGGTAATCAACTTCACCCAAAAACTTAGATTTCCCATAGATATCCTTGGCATCTGAAGGATCGCATTCTGTGTAACCGCCCTTTTCTCCAGAAAAAACACAGTCCGTACTCATATGTACCAACCGAGCACCCACTAAAGTGCACAACTCTGCTAAGCGATGTGGTAACAATGAATTAATTGGAATTACACGCAGTGGATCTTCAGCATCCGCTAATTGCTTTATCAGGCCAATACAATTTATAACAATGTTCGGACGCGTCTCAACAAAGACCTTAACTAATGCATCGTAATTCTCGACATCACAACCACTTATCAAGCGTTGTGCAACTCTTTCTGAAAAGAATTGGCTCACATTACTGGAGCGAACGGTACCAAACACTTCCCAATCCTGCTTCTCACCCATCACACGAAGCACGGCATTGCCAAGCATTCCACTTGCCCCCAATACCAAAACTCTCATCTTTTTTTCCCAAAGGATAAAGTTAACTCTTGAAGCTGATTGATCAATTGATCCACCAGTCGATCATGATCAAAATGCTCTTTGTAAAAGGCTCTTCCATTCTGTCCCATTGCTTCCCGATCCTCAGCAGACATCCTGTAAAGTTGTAATACAGCATCGGCAAGAGCAGTTGCGTCTTCTGCAGGTATCGCAAATCCAGCATGGGCTTCATTGACCAATCTTGCTCCCTCGCCATTCATACAAGCCAAAATTGGCCTACCCACGGCCATATAAGCCTGTACTTTACTAGGTACGGTCGCAGTAAAAATCGGCTGATCTGCCAATGTCACCAATAAAGCAGAGGCTTGTCTCATCAAGCCTGGCATCGCTACAATCGGATATCTCCCTGGCAGATGCAGATTGGTCAAGCCACGCGCCTCAACTTGCTCCTGCAACCATTCCCAACGACTTCCTTTACCTAACACAACAAAATGAATGTCAGGATAATCCCACAACAACTCGGCCACATCAATGATAACTTGCACCGCCTGCCCTACGCCAACATTTCCTGCAAAAAGAATAGAGAATTTACCACTCAATCCCGGAATATCCGGCAATTGCATTTCAGGTGGATTATAAAATGCTGGCTCAACAGAATTTGGATAGTACACAATCTGCTTATCTTTTGCCAGCCTGGCTACCGGCACATGAAATGCTTTTGATTGAACTAGCAGCAAATCAGTATGGTGATATACAAACCGGACTATTTGCTCAATCAGCTTCAGTACCCAAGGGCTCTTAATATAACCTGTAGCCTGTGCGCTTTCTGGCCATAAATCTTGCACCCATAATGCAACGGGGCAGTTTTTAAGCCAACCTAGAAATGATGCAGGAATCGACTGAAAAATAGGTGACGGTGCATAAACAAAAATCACATCATACTTGTTGTTTCGTAATATCCATGGTGCAAAAAACAACCCTGAAACAACAAATGAAAAATAGTTTAGTGCGAGTCTAATACCACTATTACTACCCCTTGCCACGATTGGCACACGATATATTTGTATACCTTGCCAATTTTCTGATTTACATCCCCAGGAGTGGTAACCAGAAAAAATTATTCCATCAGGATAATTAGGTTTACCCGTTAATACCTCAACTGTATGCCCTTTTTCCGCAAGTGATCGAACAAGATCATTAATCCGAAAGTTTTCCGGCCAGAAATATTGGCTAACAATTAGGATACGCATTTAGAATGGTGGATTCATCTTAGAAGTACTTTTAGATTTAAGCAGCTCTTCGTAAAGAAAAATATATTTCTTAATCACAGCGTGCCAAGAAAAATTCTCTGCAATGTAAGTACTTATATCGCGCTTCATAACATAGAGTCCAGAAATGTTAGACAAAACAGATACTAAGCTTAATCTTATCCCCTCTACTGATGCAGGAGCCATCCAGCCATGCCCTTTTTCAGCAACTTCATTCAATCCACATTGGTCTGTAAATAATGAAGGCGTTCCACAAACACCAGCCTCAAGAACAACAATCGACATGGCTTCATGTCTTGAAGGAATAGCAAGAAAGGTTGCTGCGTGATAGGCATAAGACTTGTCCTCACCACCAAGATAGCCAAGAAAGAAAACCCTGTGTTCTACTGCAAACTTCTTGGCAACATCCTTCAGTTGCTGAAGAAGCCCCCCATCTGGCCCTACAAAAACTAAATCAAAATCAGGAAAATCATCTTTGATCTGACAAAAAGCATGTAATAAAAGATCAGGGCCTTTAATCAAATTTAAACGTCCAACAAACAAAATAAAAGGGCGAGAACTTAGTGCGTACTTCCTTCTAAAGCCCATAACATCATCGGCTTTAAAGTCAGATTCGTCCACGCCATTTGGGATCACAACTATTTTGTTTTCATTTACACCATATTCAAAAAAATCAGCTTTTTCATTCTCTGTTATTGCAATACATTTTGCTGCATTATTGGCAATTTTACGCCCTATGACCCAATTATAGATTTTCTTTAGAATCCTCGACCGGCCAAAAATTGGGAGTGCTCCGGCTGGGCAAAAAACATAGGGCCTATTAAGAGACCTAGCTGCAAGATAAACCATTGCATTAAGGATTGTCCAATGACCCATCAGGTGGACAATATCAGCGCTCTCGACAATCTTCTTTATTTTTCGATACGAGGCTTTGGGTATGTAGAACCTTTTGAATAACGGAGGGAGGGAGATAAATTGTCCGCTTTGCAAAAAGCTTGTTCTTTCAGCTGGTATATGAGTATCAATGGTTAATACAGAACACTGAATATCATTTGCAACAAGATACCGACTCATCTGCAGCGTTCTTTCTGCTGTTCCTCCACCAGTCACAGGATCCATGGTGTGATTAACATTAAGAATTTTCATTGCTGTTCTATTGGTAATGTTTTATACCAATTCGCAAAAGAAGTAAGGCCAATCTCGAGAGGAATTGGTTTTTTAAATCCAAGTGAAGAGAGCTTGTCATCACTGAATTTCACCCTTGGGTTTGTAATAGAATTCCTATTAAGGAAAAGCAACACATTCAATAAAATAGATGGGATTGGTATCCTAGGAAAGATGTAAGGCTTGGTTTCTATGTTCTTCATTAGTATATCTTCAACATCTTGGTAATTATTAATGGGTGAATCGTCATCAGAAACAATAAATATTTCTCGATCAACTTTTTGGTTAGTATCAAGAAGGAACACTAAAGCTGCAACCACATTTTGAATACAAACAAGATTCATGCTTCGATGATTAAACAAGCATGATTTTAGATAACGCTTCAAAGGATTACTCTTAAGCAATTCATGAGCGAGTTTGAGCAAATTTTTCCCCCCTGGGCCAAAAACTGCGGTTGGGCGAAGAACTGATATTTCAAATCGATTCAAAGCGCTATCCATAAGAGCATGCTCTATCCTTAATTTGGCAACTTCATAATCAGAATTTGGGTGGCAAATAGTGTTTTCATAAATAACATCTTGGTTGACTCTCCCTGCAACAACTGCCGTACTACAATGAATAAGTCGTTTAACATGATTTTTTGCACATATATTGCTCAAATTTCTCATTGCCTCAAGGTTGTCTTGTACTGAGTTAGAGGTGAAATAAGCAAGATTAATCACTGTGCAGCCTGGCACTACAAGATCCTCCAAAGAATCAAGACTCAGTAAATCTCCTTGAATAAATATCAGATTAGGAAAGTTTTCGTAACTTAACGATCTTCGATGGACAAGCACCCTAATTTGAGTGTCTTGGCGATCGGATAAAAATTCGAGCAGATGACTTCCTACAAACCCAGATGCGCCAATTATTGAGATAACTTTCAATGGATCGTAGTTGGTATTTGATTAATATTCAATGCGTTAAAATATCAACCAATATCCTCTAAGCGCCACAACCCTAAACTCTTATCGGTATACTGGTTATTTTCTTCCGTGCATTTTTCGTTAATCAATTTCAATGGTTTAGGGAAATTGAAAGGCGGTAATTCTAAATTTATCGCTCTAAAAAAAGATGCTTCTCCAACCAAATCTACATTTACCTTATTAGGAAACGTTGTAGTCAGCAAATATTTTGAGTTGCTTCTTTTAAAATTAGCAATCATTTTTTCAATATCAAGATAATTCAAATGAACAAGACAATCGCGACAAAAAATCAAATCCACCTGAGGTAATTGGTCTTCTGCAAGATTCAAGCACATAAAATCCCGCCCATCAGCTCCAAATTGTTTTTTATTTTTTTCTATAAGTTCATCAACTATGTCGACGCCAATATATCTCTCAACTTCGAGTGGCGTATGCCTCATCCAATACCAATCTCCACAAGGTGCATCCATAAATGTTTTAACATTTAATTCCTTAATCAACTTTGGCAATTCTTTGCGAATTTCGGAAGTTTGTATTAAATTTGAACCCTCGCCAGAACGTGACTCTCTTCCTCCAAAAATATTTTTGGCATATATCTTTGAGAATTTCTTTTTTAAATCAAATTCTGTAGTTACCCCTGAATTTGAGAGCAAAAACTCTTTTATCCTTTTAAACATTTTTTTACCTTAAATCTCATATCTACAAAAAATCTACGTAATTTCGCAATAAAGACATCAATCCACTTTACTCGAAATAATAAAAATGCTGATTCAAAATCACCCCAAACCGGACCTTTACCTAAACTTTTAATAGCCAACTCTGAAGCGCACTTTGCTGCATTATAGAAACCACGATACTGCATACTCGCCGAAATTTTCGCATAGGACAAACTGATTGAACTATGCTTAGCTGCTTCCATTTCCTCTTCTGACAGTCCCTTAACAAAACCAGTCAATAATTCATCACACTCAGCAAGGGCTATATTGCTCATTTTAATGCTACCCTGTTCAGCATGTTGGCGGGCTTTCACCAACAACTTAGGAATATGCACAAAACTGTATTTTTTAGCCAATCTGAACCATAAATCATAATCCTGGGTAGTACGTAGCTTTTCATTGAAAAATCCACATTCATCAAATGCTACTTTAGGTATCAATAGCGTGCAACCATGCAAAATATTTTTTATAGTGAGAAAATAACGGAACTGCACAGGTGGCACACTTGGCAACTTTTTCTCAATAACTATATCTGGATCATTTGTGAACACTACATAATCGCCATATAAAATGGTTTTTGGATTTTTCAACTCTGCTAACGCTTGGACCTGAGACTCAACTTTATCTGGATAATATAAATCATCATGGCTTAACCATGAAAAATATTCACCAGACATATTATTAATCGCAACATTCAAGGCAGAAGCCACACCACCATTCTCCTTGGAGAAATATCGCACCTTGTCCCCGTAAGACAACGCAATTTTCTCTGTTGCACCACCATCACTAGAACCATCATTCACTACAACAATTTCAATATTTGGATAAGTCTGGGCAAGGGCGCTATCAATTGCCTCTGACAAATAATCCGCCCCGTTATACACAGGAATAACAATAGAAACCTTGGGCTCAAATCTCATTTATTATCTTTCCATGCTAGATTCAATTTCCAAGCCACTTTTTCAGAGGATACAGTGTGTGGTAGTAAATGAGCTTGGCGTACAATCTAGGACTTAATGGCCAACAAGCTAAAGCCTTGTATAATAAAGCTCTGCCTAAAGAAGCCCATTCTGACTGAGTCAATAAAGCATAACCATAATACTGGTAAAGAGTAGATACACCTTTTCTGAGGGTTGTAAAACCCATGTCAGTGTCTTCGCGAAAAATCTTAGCTGAATAATAATCAAGCGCTGTTACAATTTTTTGTGGATCCTGAGAAATAAGGGAGTTATCACTATGAGTGCGTAATTTACAAGTCGGCTTTGCAATTGCATCAATGAGGTAACATTTAGAAATTCGACGCCACATATCGGTATCCTCGAAACGTTCCATTTTTTCATCGAAACCTCCTACTTTGTCAAACACCTCACGTCGAGCCATAACAGTTGGCAAAGTTATTGTAACTGGTACGAAAAAAGCAATATCCTTATAAATCCAGCCAGAAACTTTGGCATCGTAATGGTGGTTAATTGAGTTGCCACTTTCATCCATACAGTATGCTGATGTATAAATCATACCAACCTCAGGGTGTTCTTCCATATAGCTTACTTGCAATTCGAGTTTACTTGGTAAATACAAATCATCCGAATCAAGAAAAGCAATATAGCTCCCCTTAGCTAAACGTAGTGCATGATTACGCGCATTTGATCGACCACGGTTCTTCTGGTAAATGTATCTTAGCTTGTCAGTGGGAAATAATTTGATAACATCTGCGGTACCATCAGTTGACCCATCATCAATAACGATAATTTCAAAATCTAGAAAAGTTTGTTGAAGTATGCTGTGTAGGGCTTCACCGATAAACTTCTCACGATTAAACGTTGGGATGATTACACTGACCAGTGGGGTAAGAATGTTTGTTTGTGCTGACATAATTTGCTTAACTGTTAATGATACCTTTTTATCACTTCTCGGTACATACCGACAACACGATTACGAACAACACTTCTACCAGCCAAGGATGGTAACAGCGTCCGGTTTATCGTTGCAATACTATCTGCCAAAACATCATCATTCATTGCACTAACCAATGCATCAGCAATAGCGTGAGCATCAAGATTTGGAGCATAAATAGTGTGCACGTTATTTACAAAAAGTGGCAGCAAAGTATCAAGTGGCGAAAGTATAGGCACAGTATGTGAAGCCATGGCTTCGTACATTGAGTTAGGCACACCTTCGCTAAGCGAGGGTGCTAAAAGAACGCGTGCATTGCGATAGATTTCCAATAACTGCTCTCGAGGTAATCTACTATGAATTTCCACCTGCGACCCATAACTACCGAGAAAATCATTAAACCAGTACTCTACATCAGGCGTCGCTGCCGTTGCAATCAAGCGAAATTTGCCTATATGTGGCAAAGCCAGCCGTAGTGCCTCTACCACAACCAGCCCATCGCTCTGAATACAATTGTAGGCTTTTGGCCACAATATAAGACGTTCTTTCTGAGAAGGTAAAGGTACTCCTTCAAAAAACGTAGGATCAATACCTCCCGTTCCAGGCACAGGCCCGGTTACTGAAAGTTTCTCTGGATCAAGACCCATTTCCAACGCATAAGAATAATTTTGTTGGTTGTCGGCGATAAAGTAGTCGCAATTCTTTAATATCTCTTTAATCTCCTTCTCCAAGGAAGGAATTTTTCTGTTAAGAGCAATATCAGGTCCGCCACGGGCTTGAGCAATCCAAGTCGGCCTACAACCAATGTCCGGAAGTGATAACGCTCTCAAGAAAAATCCACTGGCTGGAAAAATTCCGAGGGTATGCACGATATGTGGTTTTACTGTCTGTAAGGTTCGCTGAATATTGTCCATCATGTGAGGATGGCTGTATCCATAACCATGGATATAACTTGGTTTAAAAACCTTTTTCTTCAAACCTAGATATTTTTGGATTCTATCTAGTTTAGGGAGCCAATGGCTCTGGAAATAACTCAAATACTTAACATCAATGATTGAAAAATTCGTTTTGGGTAGAGGGGCAGAACTCGTATGCAGTCCATGAATCTCAAACTCATCCCCAAATGGGGAAAGAAGTTCTATCCAACTCAGGGCATGGCTGCTTTGTAATTCTCCAACGAAAAGTATGCGAATAGGCTCAGACATCCAGAACCTCTTGCGCCCATAACTCAGTCATCATTAACAACCAGGGGCGAGTCCAGTGGATATTCCCGACAAGAAAAGCATTTAGCACATTTTGCACTGCCATAGGTTCAAAAAAGCCCCTTTTTGCGGTCGTCTCGATAGATAGAATATCTTTCATCTCTGAAATCAAAATGCCACGTAACCAACTGTCAATAGGTAATGTAAAGCCCCTTTTAGCACGGGATGCAAAACCATTTGGAAGCAGAGGCAATCCTATCTCTAGCAACAAACGTTTGACACCAGATGCAGCATAGCTGCCCTGAGGCGCCAAGGGATCACCTGGAGCAACCTTGGCCGATTCTGGCAGAGACAGCGCAAAATCTAATAGATTTTCGTCAAGTAACGGAACCCGAACCTCCAGACCATGCCACATCGCCGCAGTATCAATATCTGCCAATAACTGATCACGTGTGTATCCTGACAAGAGCATACCGGTAACGCGAGAAAAGGTATCCGCGTTTTGTAGTGGGTCTGGACGAGGCATGGGGGCCTGAGTTCCTAGGCAAAGAGACGAAGCCGCAACAGTATCAAAAATCCGGTATTGAGCATCAAAGATACTGTCAAAAGTTTCTCCCCTATAGTAACCAATCATGCGATCCATCCATGGTCGTCGAACAAATTTCTGCATCGCCCCAAACCAAGGATAGCCTGCGAAAAGTTCATCGCCTCCGGTTCCAGAAATAGCTACCGTCAAATCCTGGCTAGCAGCCTTAGCTACAAACCATGAATTAACCCCATCCACAGTGGGATGATCAAGCCCTTTGGCTATAGCTCGGAGATTTTCGTAAACTTCGCTTTCTTGCACCATAACCCGAGTGTAGCCAACCCCCAAATACCGAGCGACCATCTCCGCGTCATCGGTTTCATCTTCTGAATCCGTTTCCAAGCCCCCCTCAAAGCCCACCGAAAAGGTTCTTAAGTCTCCGTGCTCACGCGCCATAAGAGCAACTAGTAGTGAAGAATCAATTCCGCCAGACAAAAATGCTCCAAGGGGTACATCTGCAACTATCTGACGCCGGAGGACCTTGCCCAAGAGATCTTCCCCATGCTTAATGATCGTTGGCCAATCTTCTCCTGCCAAATCAACAGCATCAACACGAAGAGGGCGAAAACAATCTATGACAGGCGACATGCCGGGCTGCAACTTTAATGTATGTCCAGGTAAAAGCCATTTCACACCGTGCAGGATACTTGCCGGTTGAGGCACAGAGCCGCGTTCTAGAAGCGCCCTGAGTGCTGCACGATCAACATCTCTGCTCACCAACCCCGAAGCTAGAAGCGCTTTCAACTCGGAAGCAAAAATAAATCCTTCAGCCGTCTCGGCATAAAGAAATGGCTTTATCCCAAGCGGGTCACGCGCACAAAAAAGCTTCTGCTCATGACTATCCCACACAGCGAAAGCATACATTCCTTGCAACTGCTGAACGCAATTTTCACCATAGCGGAGATAAAGCGCCAACAAAATCTCTGCATCAGAGTGGCCGATAAAACTATATCCTTCTGCCTCAAGAAAATCTCTTTTTTCTTGAAAGTTATAGAGCTCTCCATTATATACAAGAGTTACCCCATCCCTGGTCATGGGCTGTGCACCTGCCGCCGACGTATCGATGACGGCAAGTCGTGTGTGCCCCAACCCACAACGATTCTCAACATGGATACCTGAGCCATCAGGTCCACGATGGCTCATAGCGCCAGTCATGTTAATAAGTATGGAGCGACAACCATCTCCTATGATGGTTTTGGAAACAACTCCTGAAATACCACACATAGGGGAAATCCTTAAGGCGTATCACCCTTTTGGGCGACAACAAGAAAAGTATGGCCTCGCAAAGGGAGATACTTAATTTTAAATTTGAAACAAAAACGTAAAATCGGGATAGCCAAAAAACGTCGCACCCTCGCCTCCCATAATGGATTACCCAAGCAACCAAGCTTGTATGCCAATATCTTCGGCAAGTAGGCCTCCATCAAATAGTCCGGCAAAGGTTCCCATTTTTGGACCAGAACTTTCAAGCCATGTCTATTAAGCAAAGAAATTAAGCTTGATGGAGTCCAAATAGAAACATGGTGTGGCGGAATAGCTGTATGAGAATCTGCAAAAAAACGAATGGGTCCGCTATGGTCTGGCACACTCACAACAACCAACCCTCCAGGCTTCACCTTAGAGATACTTTCCTTTAGCAAGTCAACAGGGTCGGCCACATGCTCTATCACTTGAAAAAGCGTTACTGCATCTAAATCACTAGGTGCATCTTGTAAACTGGTGTGCAGTACAACACCTTGTGGTAGCTTCTCGCGAATAGCAGGGTTCGCATCATTACCATGACAAAACATACCTGGTAACTGCTTTGTTACCATATTAAGGAAAGCCCCTTGACCACAGCCAACATCTAGTACCGATTGGGCTTTGGCAGAACGCAAAGCCATAATGGCCACATGAAAATCCCAACGATCAGTCAAATAATATTCATTGCGGGTTATATCAGTGTAGAAGGCATCAGTTCCTATAGTCATTGGCAGGAAAACGCCATATCCACAATTATCACATTGATGAAGAGTCAACGTAATGTTATCTGGGTAATCCTCCCAAGTCTTTTGAGAAAATACTATCCCATTCTTTTCCCACTTTTGAAGTACATCGAATAATAGGTGCGTAACTTCCGTTGCTTTTAATTGTGCCTCACAACAAGGACAGGGATGCAAGTTCAACAGAGTACTCCTAGGCGGTTAATTATGCGTTTTATCCAACTCCTGCAGCGAGGTGTAAGCGCCAAAACATTAGTAGGCACTTCCTCAATGGCTTTTGGCCGCACATTATTCCACGTACCCTTAATATAAGATGAGAACGCCAAAGGCGCTAAGAGAGGCTGGTAATTAGTAAGGGTATTTTTGTCAGTAAAAATACTATCGAACGGCAAATGAAATGGTGTATCTGTCTTCTTTCGTAATACTGAATAAATCATTAAATCTCTATCATCATAATCCCGATAATTTTCCGAATCAAACCGATAAAGTACAGGCTTATAATCAACAGTAAAAACCAAGTCGACAATTTCATAACCGTTTGCTGCAGCAATATCTGCGATCATGCGCGGCTGCATCGTGTAATAACCATGATTGGCATTACAGTTGGAAGGCAATGCGTGAATCATCAAACCCTCCAGTTTGCACACCTCGTGGGCATTACGGAAGGCACTTGCAACATCAAAAACATGCTCAAAAGTTCCTAAGTCCGTTACCAAATCAAAGGTATCAGAAAATCCATAAGTGCTACGCAAATTGTTATTGAGATCAAAAACCAACGCCCCATGTTCGGCAGTTGCATCAATGCAGGTATAATCATGTAATCCATATAAATCATACAACATTCGGGCAGAGTCAATTCTAGAACATGAATGCTTCATACCACAACGTTGTGCATGTTTGCCAGCTGCCTCTGGTTCCGCACTTATGTCTTGTGCGCCAAATTCAATCACCTTACCCTGTTTTGGTAATTGTTCGCGGGCTTCAAGGGAGGATAGAAGGGTAATGTATTCAAGATTAATTCCCATAGATAACCACCATTAGCTTAATTGAAACTGTAAATTTCACATTTTTCATAATTTATAACTCAATTTAACAAGAGGTTACCGTAAAGGCGATTCCATTCCAACCGAATGAGAACAGTTCTGATAACTTGATTTTCTTATTGGCTTCCAACCATTCCCTGCAGGCTCGCTGCTCTCCAAAATCAGGATGATTTCTATAGCATCGCCAATCGTCAAAGATAATTACACTACCTGCCGTGAGGTGTGGAGTAATGAAATTCAAAACTGGAACAGTGGATTCATAGTAGTCACAATCAATCCAGGCCACGGCAATCTTCTTTAGGTTATATCCTTGTGCCATTTCAGGTGACAATGTCTTGTCGAACCATCCTTTGATAGTCTCCACCTTATCAAGATCAACACCTTTTGAAAGTATGCTTTGCGTAAACTCCTCCTGCGAACAGGAGAATTGATTCTCATAAAAATGGCTGCTATAACCGTCAACTATATCGATTCCATGCGGCTTTGGTAAACCCTCAAACGAGTCGAAAGCAAAAAATTTCATATTACTAAAATGTGGAGACATCCACTGATAAGCATGACTGAAAGTAGTTCCCTGATAAACCCCAAACTCAAGATAGTCACCATCAATCTTTGCGCCGATAAGATATTCTGCACATTGTTCAATTGCATAAAACCTACGATTGAAAGAACGATATTCCAAAGTATTAAGTCGAGAATTTATGTCTGTAAGCAAGTTTCTTGTCACTCGATTTACTATTCTCTGAGCCAATTTCCTAATCATATTAATACCTTAAAGTTGTGTAATCTCATGCTTGAATTCACAAGCATAAACCCCTGGAAACGGGCTTGTATAAAGAATATCTTCGTGCTGAGCATCCATCCTGAACGAGGTAGAATAGCGAACCCCGTCAATATCAGATTGATTGATAACCCCCATCCACAATCCAACTGTGTAGATATCAGGTTTTAGACGTACATTTTCAAGGGTAAATCTTACATTAGTTGTTTTGCCGTGGCTTAAATTGACGGAATCTCCTTTAATAAGAGTATTAGCATCAATCAATCTATTACCTAATTCATCGTATATAGTAATAGCTACAGTAATATCGCGTAAATCTTGAAAAGACTCTATATCAATAGAAAATAATAAATCACAGCCGGTTACTGGTGCAGGAATTCTCTTGCCTAACTCGTCAATAGGATGAACTTGAATCGATAAAAATCTCGCTTGACCAGTACCATAATGTTCCGCTGCTGAGAGTTCTATTTGTCCAAAGGTATTGCTATTAAAACTGTCTTGAAATGTTGTTATTACCTTATGGGCAAGCCCATACTCAACGACCCTTCCCTCAGCAAGAAGTAACACCTTATCACTAAGGCTAAGTATAGTTTGTATATTATGTGATACCAATAAAATAGTTTTACCGCTGTTGGAAACTTCATTCATTTTACCTAAGCATTTTTTTTGGAATTGAACATCCCCAACTGCAAGAACCTCGTCAACGATAAGTATTTCCGGGTCTAAATTAGCAGCAACCGCGAATGCAAGGCGCACATACATACCACTAGAATAACGCTTGACTGGAGTGTCAAGAAATTTTTCCACTTCAGCAAAAGCAACAATTTCGTCAAATTTCCTCTTAATTTCAGCCTTACTCATGCCAAGGACTGCACCATTAAGATAAATGTTTTCTCTCCCTGTAAGCTCAGGATGAAAGCCTGTGCCGACTTCAAGCAAGCTGGCAACTCGCCCACTGATTTTCACTCTCCCAGCAGTCGGCTCTGTAATCCTTGACAATATTTTTAGTAGTGTTGACTTGCCCGCGCCATTGCGTCCGATAATTCCTACACGCTCGCCTTGCTGAATATCAAAAGAAACATCTTTTAGCGCCCAAAAATCCTCATGCGTTTCATCAATATCTTTCACAGAAAAAGGATGAAGCAATTTCCCCATGGTACGTTTGCTGACATTAGAAAGTACATCACGTAGCGATGTATCCCGTTCTTGCCTTTGGTGATTGATTACATATTTCTTAGAAAGATTTTCTACGCTGATAATAGGCTGCATAATTAAATAACGTCCGCAAAGCTTTTTTCCGTCTTGCGGAAATAAATAATACCTGTAATAAATAGCAGGCTGACCAAGCCTAATGAAAGTAAAAATCCTGGCCAATAAATTTGTGTATTGCCACCAAGAATTGCCCAACGAAAACCATCAATTACACCAACCATTGGATTTAAAGAATATAGCAATCGCCATTGTTCTGGAACGATAGCACTACTAAACCCTACCGGCGACACATAAAGACCGAATTGCACCACAAAGGGGACTATATAGCGAAAATCACGATACTTGACATTTAAAGCTGCAACCCATAGACCAGCGCCCATGGCGGCAGCAAAGGCGATGAAAATAAATAATGGTAGAGTAATAATGCGCCAATCAGGCGAGAACCCATACCAAAGCATTAAACCAACTAAAATGACCCCTGAAATTAAAAAATCAACAAAACTAACGATCACAGCACTAGTAGGTACTACCAATCGAGGAAAGTAAACTTTGGAGATCATGCTGGCGTTGCTGATCAAACTAGCACCGGCATCAGTAAATGCATTAGCAAAAAACTGCCATGGTAATAGCGCCGCAAACACCAAAATTGGATATGGAACTTCTGAAGGCAATTTAGCAAGTTTGCTAAAAACTAACGTAAATACGATCATGGTAAGTAGGGGTCGTATTAGCGCCCAGGCTAAGCCAATGGTAGTTTGCTTATAGCGAACAAGAATATCTCGCCAAGCTAGGAAATAAAACAACTCCCGATAACGCCATAAGTCATGCCAATAATGCCTGTCGGCACGGCCTGCCTCAATAATTAAAGTTTGATGGTTAACGCTCATAGTGATTATTTGCCAACTTGCGCCCCAAGAAAAGCCTTGGAGTCATTTATTCTTATACCAATCTACAATCTAACCTACGCCATCTTACAGCGAAATTGATGAGCCAAAGTCCACAATCAAAAAGTGTTAATATCTTTTACTACTTAGCATAAATGATCTGAATGATACCTATAGAGGTTTCAACAGGTATATTATTTGCAGGTCTTTCGAAAGCATTAATGCTTCTCGAACATGCCAGTACTTAAATCGCTAAGTTATATTTTATTCCACAAAAATGATTGCAGATGTTGGTACGCTAAAGCCGTTTCTCACTCACGTCGGAAGCTAATGCTGTTTCTCACTCACGTTGGAAGCTAAAGCTGTTTCTCACTCACGTCGGAAGCTAAAGCTGTTTAGCACACCATCTACCTCAATAATTCTGCCCTCAACGCAGCTTGTCATTGCCAGCATGCGTCTTTGAACGAATTCAAAGCTTAACACCGACCCCTATCGTTGAAACCTGCTTTAGTCAAAAGGTCCATTAAAATTTAATCCAATTATAATTTAATTAAGGGGCGTTTGACACCTAATCGCCTCAGTCACCGCCACAATAAACCTTAAGCTACTTTGTAGTTAACCTGCCATACGTATCATCAAAGCGGATGATATCGTCCTCTCCGACATAGTCACCGCACTGCACTTCAATAATACTTAATGGCTCACTGGCATTGTTAGCGAGTCGATGGCGATGTGTCTTGGGGATATAAGCCGATTGGTTTTCTTGCAACTTGTATTCAATCTCATTGTTTGTAATGGTGGCCTCACCAGAGACCACTACCCAATGTTCGGACCGATGCTTGTGCATCTGCATCGAAAGTTTTGCGCCCGGATTGACCACAATACGTTTAATTTTGAAATTCACGCTCTCTTCTAGTACAGTATAGCTCCCCCAGGGGCGATACACGGTTTGGTGAATTTCGGTGAGTTCTGGTTTATAGGCTTTTACCCGTGCTACGAGCGTTTTAATCTCTTCGGTGCGGCTTCTGTCACAAATGAGAGTCGCATCGGCCGTTTGAATCACTACAATATTATCCAAGCCTGCAGTCGCCAGCAGACTGGACTGGCTCCACAACAGGCTATTGGTGGTGTCTTGTGCAAACACTTCACCATGCATCACATTATTGTCCGAATCTTTTTCATGCCGCTGGTAAATGGAATCCCAGCTGCCCAAATCGCTCCATGCCATATCCACTGGCACTACCGCCACTTTATCCGCTTTTTCTGCTAAACCATAGTCCATGGATAAATTTGGAAACTTTGCATAAGTGTCGGCGAAGTTTTGCGGTGTGATATTGCTAAATTGCATGGCCATTTCAGGCTGATACTGGTGTAACATGTTTATAAAAGCACTGGCTTTAAACACAAACATGCCACTATTCCATAAGTAGCCATCGCGCACAAATTGAGTGGCTTTTTCCACATTCGGTTTTTCTACAAACTGGGCGACCTGAAGTACTGGCATTACACCGCCGTAAGCCAATGGCTGGCTAGGTTTGATATAGCCATAGCCTGTGGCTGGCTCATGCGGCTTAATGCCTAACAACACTAAATAATTGTCTGCTGCCGCTATTTCCGCAGTTTGCCAGGCATCTAAAAAAGCTTGGACATTATCAATCGCATGATCTGAAGCAAATACGCCTATCATTGCATTCGGATCTTGCTGATGGATTTGATTCACAGCCCATGCAATAGCAGGCAGGGTGTTTCTGGCACATGGTTCAGCCAAGACATTGGTCACCGCATCAGGTGCTATTTCAGCAAGTTGGCCTTTGACCTCAAATTTGTGATCTACGTGAGTAACGGTAAATAAATGAGCCGCATCAACATGTTTTAGCAAACGAGCAGCAGTTTGCTGTAACAGGGTTTGCTCGCCGTTAAGTGCTAGTAGTTGTTTCGGTCTTAGTGTTCGGGAGAGCGGCCATAGGCGTGTACCTGAACCACCGCAAAGGATAATTGCGTAGCGATTGCTCATAGCTGACCCACCTCGCTATGAGTTAATTGAACCGCTTCACGGCGCAGTTCTTTAATTTCCGCTTCTAAATTGGCATATTCCTGCATTTTAATTTTTAAAAATCGTGCCGTAATCACTGATTTTTCCTCAATACCACTGGGGGTAAGCAAATACATATAAGCGAGTTTGTTGTGACTGTTACGAAAATTGGTGGCTTTCAGCAAGCCTTTTTCAATCAACGCCTTTAAACAGAAATTAACGCGCCCCAAACTAATTCCAAGCTCACGTGCCAAATCACGTTGACTAATTCCAGGAGTTGTCTCAAGTACTTTAAGTATTTTGTAGCGGTATTCGTCTGTTAACATGCAGCTTTAAACACACCGTTCAATGATTGAACGCAGTTTATCAATATTCACTTAGATTAGGCAAGCAATAATTTTAGTAAAGGCCGGTAAATTTTTTGATATCACGCAGTTGGCGTTTGGTAGGCCGCCCTGCGCCTCTTTCTCGCACCGCATGGTCAGCTTCTCGCGTCACTTTGGCATCTTCACGCTTAATCTTGCTGGCTTCAATTTCTGTATATAGCAAAGCCGCTTCTGGCGCGCCTCGACGTACATTGGATAAACCCGTGACTTCAACGCCAATCTCAAAATCCTTATTGCGGATGTCTACCCGCATGCCGATTTTGACTTCTTTAGCAGGTTTAGCGCGATCACCCTCCACACGCACTTTGCCGCTGTCAACCGCGTCTGCAGCGATACTGCGTGTTTTAAAAAAACGCGCTGCCCACAGCCATTTGTCTAGTCGACATTTATTGTCGTTTTCCTCGTTTTTATCACTCGTATTCAAGTTCTGGACTATTCAACCATTTGAAAATTTACTGGGTTTGGGCTGATTGCTTTCCAGCGTTTTGCGATAACTTGCCAGCATATTTTGCGCATGCCCCATCACGGTATTAGCAGCATAATAGCCAGCGACGTCTTGTGAACCCGCGGTTACGCCTGTGAGAAATTCAATACCTTCCAACACGTGATCGATAGTGATAATTTGAAATTTCCTTTGTTTAACAGCATCAATAACTGCACTATTTAACAACAAATGGCGCTGATTACGTTTGGGAATAATCACTCCCTGCTTGCCGTCCAGACCAAGCGCTTGACACACCCTGAAATAGCCTTCAATTTTCTCATTCACACCGCCAATCGGCATCACTTCGCCGAATTGATTCAGCGCACCTGTGACCGCGATGCCTTGCTGAATGGGTAAATTTGCCATAGCTGACAATAATGCAAACAATTCTGCGCATGAAGCAGAATCACCCTCTACACCACTATATTCCTGCTCAAAAACTAACGAAGCATTCAAACTAAGTGGTGCTAAATTCGAAAAACTGGCACTGAGCCAATTTTGCAGAATAAAGACACCTTTATCATGCGTTGGACCACTCATATTCACTTCGCGGTCGATATTGATCAGGCCTTTACCGCCTGGGTAACAACGCGCCGTAATGCGAATTGGCGAACCAAAGCTGGCATCCCCCAACTCGATATGCGTCAAGCCGTTGACCTGCCCTACCACCTCGCCATGCACTTGAATCAGCAACTCATTATCAATAATTGAATCCCGAATTTGTGCCTCGAAATATTGATTTCGAGTTGATTTAGCCTGTATCGCCGTTTGTACATGCTCCGCATTCACAACCGCTGCCGCGCCAGCAAAAGCTGCACTTTCCAACATTAGTCGCTCTAAAAAAGCAAAGTTGGTGCTTATGCGTGATTGATCCTCTTCCAGCCGCTGAAGAGCGCCTATTAAGGCTGCAATAGCTTCTCGCGAAAAGGGCAGTAAATGATGCTGCGCGCATTTTTGCGCGGCGAAACCGGCAATCGCAGCATAGTTTTCTCGATTGGCTAAAATGCGTTCAGAAAACTCCACTTTAATAGGAAAATAATCAAAAAAATCAGGTTGCTCGTCTAAACAATCGTAGAAATCTTCACGCGTAGCAATAAGCACCAGCTTGACTTGCAAAGGCAGCAAGGTATTTGCAAGCACATAACTCATGTTTTGTGCATTGCTTGACGCGTCTTCAATTTGCAAAGTACCGTTACGCAAAAAGCGATGCAATTTTTCTATTGTTTGCGCCCCATTTTGTTCATCATTGAGCAAATCTCGCAAATGCAGTAACAGCATACCGCCATCTGCTTTATGCAAATTGCCGGCACGTAAGCGAGTAAAATCAGGCAACTGAGCAGCATCAGAAGCACTCTCAAGCCCGCCAAATAAGGATTGAAGACTAGGGTCATTATCGTAAACGATGGGCTGATTTAAACCCAGAGACTGCGAGAGACGATTATCCACTAGCAAATTTACACGAAATCGTGCAAAAAATGCTTCATTAATCAAACCCTCCGGAACTTGGTTCTCTTGTCCAATTTCAGCTTCATTATTAGATGGCGGCTGCCAAGCTTTTAGATAAGCCAAAGTTTCTTGTTTAATTAAATTGAAGTATTGATTTAACTGATTTTTACAAGACTCAAATATCTCTTCCAGAGCGCCAATTGCTTTACTTAGCCATTGTTCAGCGAGCTCCAGCATAGCGTGCTGATTCGTTGCAGCTGCAAAGATAGGCATCTCGACCATTAAAGAACGTGCAAAACTCTCGATTTCTTGACGCAGCTTTGCCCCATTGCCTACTGGCAGTTTTACTAAAGTAGGCTGATTCAATTGCTCAAAGTCAAAAATAGCCACTAAATCATGTAACTTTGCCCATTGATTATTTTGTTTAGCCACTTCTGTCATTGCGCTTTGCATCAAAGATGTTCGGCCACTGCCGTGTGCACCTAGCACCAACACATTAAAGCCCCTTTGTTGCATATTCAAGCCAAACATAGCTGCTTTTTTAGCCTCAGCTTGCGCTACCCAGCCATGAATATTGGGTTGATAACCTATTGAATCTTCTAATAATTCAGCAGTAGTATAAAACGAAAAATCGTTTAATGAGATTGATGCGTTTAAATCACTTGGGTCTAGAATTTGCATATTGTTTGTTTATTTTTCCCAACGCGCTCTTGCCGCGTCATCGCTTAATTTTGCTTCCACCCAGTGTTCACCCTTTGAAGTGACTTCTTTTTTCCAGAAAGGTGCACTTGTTTTAAGAAAATCCATGATAAATTCACACGCGCTAAATGCTTCACCACGATGTGCACTAGTGACTGCCACCAGCACAATCTGGTCTAATGGTTTAAGTGTACCAACACGATGAATAATCAGGCTGTCAATTATATCCCAGCGCGTTCTGGCTTCATTTTCAATAGTTACAAGTGCCTTTTCGGTCATTTCTGGATAATGCTCAAGATTGAGCGTATTAATCTTTTCATTTTCATTCATGTCGCGTACCTGCCCCACAAAGCTGACGAGCGCGCCAATACGAGGGTTTGCCAACCTGAGTTTATTCACCTCTAGGCCAGCATCAAAATCTTCTGTTTGAACACATACAGTCATATTACAAAGTTATAAATCCTATCCACCAGTAACGGGTGGAAAGAAAGCCACTTCATCACCCGCTTTAATGGGGGCTAAATTATCGACAAGCTCATGATTGATGGCGGCGCGTATAGACTGCTTACCGTTAAACAAATCAGCCCAAGTATCGCCACGTAGCGCCAAGTAATTTTTAAGCGCAGTCACAGTAGAAACATTACTTGGCAAATCAATTTCCTCAGTTGAGTAATTGACGGCTTCTTTAATTCTTGCAAAATATAATATTTTTATATTCATATAGTTAATATTTATAGTTAATCTTACTTATCATCAACAATGTCATCAATCACATCCAATAAATCCCCAGAAATGGGACTTAATGTTTCGTTACTTAATTCTACACGCTCAATCAGCGCAAATCGACGCGTGATTTTTTGGCTGCTCACGTGCACATCTTGCGCTTGTTCATGTGCTTGGCGAATGTTATCTGCAAGTTTTTTCATCCGCACGTCAAAACGTTCAAAGTCTTTACTGAGCTTTCCTAGTTCATCCTTAATAATGTGTACCTGCTTACGCATTTCAACGTCTTTAAGCACAGCGCGTGCGGTATTAAGCACCGCCATCAGCGTGGTAGGTGAGACCAGCCAAACGCGCTTATTCATGGCGTAATCAATAATTTCAGGATGATATGCGTGTATCTCAGCAAATACCGCCTCTGCAGGTATAAACATCACTGCACCATCACTAGTGACATTAGAGATAATATATTTGCTGGAAATATCATCTACATGCTTTTTAATGTCCGCTTTAAACTGCTTCTCGGCTAGATTTTGCTCAGCTTCGCTCAAGCTGCTATCAAACATTTTATGATAATTTTCTAGTGGGAACTTGCTATCTACCGCAACGATACCGGTGGGTTCAGGCAAAAACAAGGCGCAATCCACGCGCGTGCCGTTTTCGAAAGTATGTTGCATTTTAAAGCTGTTAGCCGGCAACACGTTGCGCACTAAGCCTTCCAACTGTACTTCGCCGTATGCGCCACGGCTGCGTTTATCTCCTAACAGCTCTTGCAGGCTGACCATATTCACGGTGAGCCCATCAATTTTCTTCTGAGCCTCGTCAATGGTGGCCAAGCGCTCCATCACGCTAATAAAGGTTTCATTTGTCTTTTTAAAGCCCTCATCCAAACGCTCAGATACTTTTCCGCCAATTTGTTCTAGGCGAGCATCAACCACCTTGCTAAGGCTTTCAATACTTTGTGTGAGCGTGGTAGTGGCTTTCAGCATCGTGTCGTTAATGAGAGCTTGCTGTGCCTGACCCTGTTCACTGAGAGTTTTATGCAGGGTTTCTAATACAGTTTCGCGCGTTTGCGCCAAGCTGGCATTTTGTGCAAGCTGCAAAGCCTGCATGGCATCACGCGTTGCCTGCAACTCAAGCGAAACTGAGGTTTTCAACTTATCACCACTATCCTGAGAAGCAGTATTTAAACGGTCCCCAAGCTTATTGAGTCCATCGTTTAAATCCAGCAACATCGCGCGATGTTTTTCTTCTAACCGATTTAGCAGAGCACTATTTTTTGCATTCGCAAACTCACGCCAAGCAAGCCAAATCAACAAAATAACTGTTAAAACTAAAAGTAAGACTATAATTTCATTCATGCTGTCATTATAAACTACAGTGTTATTTTAGCTCTATGATAAAACACCTCTATGACTAAACTTAAACTCATGTTGGGCCAATGGCTGGCCAATCTTACCCGCAAATTAAAAAATAATTTTTATATCTATTTAGCTACGCTGCTTACCTTGCTAGTGCTGCTGGACGCTGGCCTTTTTCATGTGGGTGAGAACATGCGCGATAAAGCATTTGATTTTATGGTGAAAAATCGTGTATTTAAGCCCCATGCTGACCCTGACATTGTCATTGTCGATATCAACGAAGCCAGTTTGGCGGCCTTTGCCAAAGAATATGGCCGCTGGCCTTGGCCGCGCCAAGTGTTGGGTGAGTTTGTAGAGAATATTGAAACACAAAAACCCAAAGCAATTGTGTTCGATATTGTATTTTCTGACGCGGATATTTATAACCCCGATAGTGATGCTTATTTTAATGAGGTAATCGCGAGCAGTGACAATACTTTCTTCCCCATTTTGCGACTGGATACTTCACAAGACACAATAAGTAAACTCAAATTTTCACAAATTCCAGGCTTGCAAGCCAATAGCGATGCGGACAAAAATGCTACTATTGCCGCAGTCTTACCACACTTTGAGGGCGCATTAAAAACCAATAGGCTGGGAACACATAATGTGTATCCTGACAGTGATGGTATAGTGCGAGAATACCGCATTTTTCATGATGATTACGGTTGGCACCTACCTTCACTACCCTTGGTTGTGGCCCAATTTGCGGGCGTAAAAGAGGCTAAAAACTTACCAAAAGATATGTTGATTAACTGGCGTGGTAAACCATTTACCTACACTTATGCCACATTTAGCGATGTATTTACCGATTTAGCCAATAAAGTCAAAAAGCGACCGCAAAATGAATTTACCAATAAGATTGTGATTATTGGCTCCACTGCGCCTGGCTTGTTCGACATTAAAGCAACCGCAATGGATAAGCAGTTTCCAGGCGTCGAAGTACTTGCGACCGCCATAGACAACGCCAAACATGGCGATTACCTTAAAGTGTGGCGTGGAAAAACTCCCTATATTTTGTTGAGTTTGCTTCTGATTTGGGCAACTACGTTAGCGTTTTACCTAAATGTAGATCGCGATAAGTTCAATTCTATCTTCACGGGCAGCCAAATTGGGTTATTAGTTTTATCGTACATAGGCATTAACATCAGCAACACTTATTTAGACCTCTCAGGACCGATTTTATGGGCAGTGGGCTTATTTGGTATAGCTAAAGTCTACGCGCTGGCCACAGACCGCGCCCTGCAGCGCTGGCTGGCTTTTGGTGTCAAGGCCGACGCCGCTGAACACAGTGTGTTGATGATGCCGATCTTGGTAGAGGCAAGCGAACCGTTAACTAATGCGCTGCTTAAAAAACTCAAGCGCGGTATCGAACTTGTCAGTCAGTCCCCTAACAATATCGAGATTCTGCAAGGCACGCAAAGCGGCATTTGGGGCTTATTTGGCGATATGGTAGTGGTAAGTTGGGTGTATGCCGACAACAAAATTGAATATGGATCCACGGCAAAACTGGATGCACAAAATATTGCCCACCAATTACCAACTATAATTGAAAATTTAGGTCTACCGATTGACACTGTCACACATTATGCATTGCATGAAGGAAAATTGGTGAATCAAACTGCTGCAGCATTAGCCTCTCAGTGGCGAATCCTATTCGCGCAAGCGGTAATTAAGCTAGAACATCAGGGGTCTTTAAAGGATTTAGCATGAAACAATATCTCAAAATATCCCTACTCATTGCCTTAGCATGCCCTATTCTAGTGCTTGCGGGCGATGCTGGCACCGCCTTAAAGATCGACACGATACGCGCTGAGCCATACGCAGATGCTAAAACTGTTGGTAACCTCAATAAAAACGAAAGTGTCGATATTCTTAATAAAAAAGGCGCCTGGCTGCAAATTAAAACTAAAAAAACCGCGGGTTGGGTACGCATACTCTCTATTAAACGAGGTGGCGCGTCCAGTAACAACAACGCAAAAGGCTTATTGGATGTAACTAGTGGCAGAGCGGGTACAGGACAAGTGGTTTCTGCCACCGGCATCCGCGGACTGAGCGCTGAAGATTTAAAAGCCGCCAAATTTAACGAAGAAGAAATGAAAAAACTTGAAAGCCACACACTCACACCCAATGATGGCCAACTGTTTGCAAACGCTGGTGGCTTGAATGCTATAAAAATGGCTTATCTAAAAGTGGCCAAATGATGAGAAAAATAGCAATGAACAAATTATTGATTAACTTATACTTAGCCGCAGGTTTGTTTACAACATTTTCAATTCCTCATGCACAAGCATTGGATTTAGGCAAAACACTTACAGATGCAGTAAAAGATAAAGTTAAAGAAGTAAAAAAAGGTGGCGAAGTGTCTCCAACCGCTACACCTACTACACCAGCAAGAACTAACGCAGCTACTAGCGCAACTTCAGAGCCAACACCTACTGCATCACAACCGGAATTTAACTGGAAAAATCCTAGTAAAGAAGAAGAAATTGCATTAGGACGTGAGATTTCCGGCAGTGTATTAGGGGCTGCACCGTTGGTAAAAAATGAGGCCTTGCAAAAATATGTTAATCAAGTCGGACGTTGGGTGGCAAATCAATCAGAACGTGCAGATTTACCCTGGAAATTCGGCGTGATTGAAAGCAGCGATATCAATGCTTTCGCGGCACCAGGCGGTTATGTCCTGATTACTAAAGGTTTGTACCAAAAACTGCAAAATGAAGCACAGCTGGCAGGCGTGCTTGGTCATGAAATTGCACACGTGGTTAAAAAGCATCAGCTTAAAGTGCTGCAAAAGCAGCAATTGCTAAATGCTGGCGCAGGAAAGCTCACTGATTTATTAGGCAAAAATAACCAATTAGCCAAAAAAGCCATCAGTAGCGGCGCTGAAATTAGCGCACGTAGTCTCGATAAAGAAGCTGAATTTGAAGCTGACCGTATGGGCTTGGTATTGGCCGCTCGCGCAGGTTACGACGCCTATGGCTTGCCTGAAGTATTGCAAACGATTGGTCAGACCAATAAGAACGACAGCAGCGTTGCATTACTTTTTAAAACACACCCTGCACCTGATGAACGTTTAGCAAAACTTGGCGACAGCGTAGGCAGTAATCTGGATAACGTAAAAATCGGTAAAACTTTGGAAAATCGGCTTTATAAGTTGAATTAAGTAGTTAACTTAAACCAAATTGCGGGCTCTTAGCTCGCTTTTAATATAAGCATAATAAATCGGCGCGGCAACTATCCCAGCCAAGCCAAATGCAGCTTCCATCAGCAGCATTGCTATTAATAACTCCCAAGCGTTAGCACGTATTTGTCCCCCAACGATGCGTGCATTCAAAAAATATTCCAACTTGTGAATCACCACCAAATATAACAATGAGCCTAAAGCAACACCTAATGATTGACTAAGACTGACAATGACAATAATGGTATTCGAGATTAAATTTCCAGCAACAGGAATCAAGCCCACCACAAAGGTAATAGCAACCATGGTTTTTACAAGCGGAAGCTGAACGCCCATCAAAGGTAAAACAAACCCCAAATAAATGGCAGTAAAAGTGGCATTAATCGAGGCAATACGCACCTGCGCAAACACTATACGCCTGAACGCATCACCAAATAATGAAGTACGGTTAACTAAAGCGAGTGCAAATGGTTTAAATTTATCATCATATGCAGCGTCACGTAGCGCAACTATACCGCCGATAATCATTCCTATCAGCACATGTGCTGTGACCCGCCCTGCCTCTTTGCCTGCTCCTTGCAGTTCCTCTGCGTGCGTCCGCAGCCATTCTGCTGCTTGGGCTTTAAAAGTAATCGTATCCGCTGGTAAATGGCTAAGCAACCAAGGGGGTAAAATTTTTCGGGAATCTTCTATAATTTGCGCCATTTTGGCAAGCAATACCGTGAGGCTGCCTGATTCTGACCTAAAAAATGCAATCAAACCTGCACCAGCGAAAGTAAGCAGACTCACAATGACTGCAACCAAAAACGCAATGGCAACCAGCTTAGCGCGATTTCCAGGTAACCGGCGAGCGATGTAGGGCGTCATAATGTAGATGAGTTCATACACTAGCAAACCAGCTAATAATGCAGGCAATAAATGAAAAACCAAAACGAACAGCATTGCCACGCCAATCAATATCCAAGCAGCTATATCGTATTTGTTTGCTAATGTATTTTGCATAACTTTTTGTCTTTTAATTAACTAAATCTGCTTATAAAAGCATTGGTTTCAATAACGGGCAGACTGATTTTCACGTGTACCGCACTATCAAATGTTTTGTCTAAAATTTTGCCTTTTAACTGCGTCAGTGTACGTGTTAATTCATCTATACGCTTATATTGAATTGTTAACTTGAGTTCCTGCATCTCGATGAACGATACTATTTGAACCGATTCCAACACCATTTTTGCTGTGCTGCTATACGCCCGCACCAGTCCGCCTGTGCCCAGATTAATGCCGCCATAATAACGGATCACACCGACACAAATGTTAATTAAATCACGTCCTTCCAACATTTGTAAAATTGGCTTGCCCGCCGTACCACTGGGTTCACCTGCGTCGGAGAATCTTGGAATAATGCCATCTAACGTTTTGATTCTAAACGCATAGGCCAAATGGCTTGCAGTCTGATGCTGCGATGAAATTTTCTGTAAAAAATGCCCAACTTGTTGTTCTGTTTCACAATGTGCGGCCCAGGCATAAAAACGAGATTTATTGATTGTCTGCTCAGCACAACCTGTTTCTTCAATCGTAAACACGTTTAAGACAAGCCTATGATATTGCCTGTACTATCCACATCAATACGCTGGCTAGCAGGTATTTTGGGCAGGCCTGGCATGGTCATAATCTTGCCGCAGATAGCCACAATAAATCCTGCACCGCGCGAAAGCCGTAGTTCATTCACATAAAGTGTATGCCCATTAGGCGCTCCACGTAAGGCAGGATCGGATGAGAATGAATACTGCGTTTTGGCAATGCAAATAGGAAAATGGGCATATTGTTTTTCCAGCATGGTTATTTTTTCTACTGCTCTCTCGCTTAACTTTATACCTGCTGCACCATAGATTTTTTTTGCAATTACTTCTATTTTTTCCAACAACGACAATTCATCTTTGTACAACAACTTAAATTGCGATTTGGCATGCATGAGTGTATTCACCACTTCATTCGCCAAATCGGTCGCGCCGGCGCCGCCATGTGCCCAATGTTTGCACACCACAGCTTTGCAACCCAGATTTTCAACACTCTCTATTAAAGCGTCAACTTCAGCCGGCGTATCTTGTACAAAGTGATTAATCGCCACAATGACTTGCATACCAAAAATTTCATGTAAATTATTAATATGTTTATTTAAGTTACTAATACCATTTAATAAATAATTAATATTTTCCTGGTTGAGTTCTTTTAATTCTGCCCCGCCGTGATACTTTAAGGCACGCACTGTAGCTACTATCACAACTACATCAGGCTGCAAATTGGCTTTCCGACATTTGATGTCAAAGAATTTTTCTGCACCCAAATCCGCCCCAAATCCAGCCTCAGTCACCACATAATCCGCCAGTTTTAAGGCAGTTTTCGTTGCAACAACCGAGTTACAACCATGCGCGATATTGGCAAACGGACCGCCATGGACGATTGCAGGTGTATGTTCTAGCGTTTGTACCAAATTCGGCTGGAACGCATCTTTAAGCAAAGCCGTCATCGCTCCCTGTGCTTGTAAATCGCTTGCCAATATTGGTTTCCCAGCTATATCTGTCGCCACTTGAATATTGCCGAAACGCGTTTTCAAATCGTCCAAACTCTCGGCCAGGCAAAATATCGCCATCACCTCCGAAGCCACGGTAATATCAAAACCTGTGTTGTAATTGGGTTCTTGATTAACCGTAACATTACGCAAAGCACGATCATTCATATCCATGCACCGCCGCCAAGAAATATCTTTAATACCCAATTCATTACCTTGATGTATATGGTTATCAATCAAGGCTGCGAGCAGATTATTAGCAGAAGTAATGGCATGGAAATCACCGGTAAAATGCAGATTAATATTTTCCATCGGTACGACTTGCGCATAACCTCCGCCCGTAGCACCGCCTTTTATACCGAAGACGGGACCCAATGATGGCTCACGTATACAAACAATGGCTTGCTTGCCAATACTATTCAATGCGTCTGCAAGGCCAACTGTGGTGGTGGTTTTACCCTCGCCTGCTGGCGTCGGGCTTATGGCCGTGACTAATATCAGTTTGCCATTAGTGGTTTTTTGCAGCTTTCTCAGGCAGTTTTGGCCTAATTTAGCAATTGTGTGTCCGTATGGAATTAAATCTTCGGACGAAATACCTAGTTTGTTTGCAATGTCGACAATCGGTTTAAGCCGTGCAGCTTGGGCGATTTCAATATCACTTTTCAATTAATTACGGCTCCCTAACATGCCCGATAAATAACCATTTACATCAGTCACAAACACAGACATTCCAAGCGCAGAAAAGCCTTCTGTCGTGCTTTGTAATGTCACAGCTTTGCTGGTACCCGTCACGCCTGCAATCAGACAATGCCGATCAGCCATTTTAGGTAAAATATAAAGGAAGTCTTTTGCTTTTGCGATGCGTATTGGATTGGTCATTTTAGTAAGTCATTGAATTATAGTTTATATTTAACAGGTTAAATTTCACCTTTGCGTGCTTTGTCTATCAGTTTTATCAGCGCTTTCTCTAGTTCTAGTGCCGATTTCTTTGCACGCTCTGTCGGATTTTTAACACTTCTTAAATCAAACGTTGGGCGATCTAATGCTAAAAATAATTTTAATTTATTATTGGCATCCAGTTTTTCATATAACGCAATTCTACACGGCGCAAATACTAAAAACTCAGGATGGTCGAGCATAATTTCCGTACCCATGCTCAAGTTGCAAAATGAATGTACTTCTTTTATACCTTGAGGATCAACTCCACGCGCCTTTATATGTTCACCAATGGGAAAATTAGCTGGGTTCACAAAGTTCATGCCTTCAGATATTGATTTCAAGCTATCTATCACATCTTGATAACTCACACCGTCATTCACTGGCACTTCATAAATAGCGCTATTCATATCAACGTCTGGCAACCCATTTGTCGTGACTTGATGAGTGTATGTTTGATTAGCGCATGCGCTCAATGTAAGCAATATCCACAGTCTTAACGCAGTACTAAGAAAAATTCTAGGAGGCATTACGTAAATCCAATTTATCAACTCCAACTAATTTGGACGATATGACTTCAGCGCTTCATCCACTGCCTTACGATCAAACTTAGGTGCCAGCAACTCAATAAAGCCATAAATATAGTTGCGTAAAAAAGCATCCTTTCGCACCCCCACATAGGTCGTACTTGGCGGGAACAAATGACTACAATCCAAACGCACCAAATTACTGTCACGCTCTTCTTCATAAGCCATATTCGCTATCAACCCCACGCCCAGACCTAAGTTTACATAAGTTTTAATCACATCGGCATCAATCGCCGTCAGCACTACATTTGGCATGACACCCGCATCATGAAACACTTTCGAGACTATTGTACTGCCAGTAAACGCAAAATCGTAAGTAATCAGAGGGAAACTAGCAATTTTGGCTAATGTAAGTGGCGTAGTTCCGATTAACCGATGTCCTTTAGGCACGACTATGCAGCGATTCCATTCATAACATGGCAAGCATAATAATCTATTATCCAGACTTATCGCTTCTGTAGCGATGCCGATATCCGCTTCTCCACTCGCCACTTGCGCGGTAACTTGACTTGGGTCGCCCTGATGAATATTAAGCTTTACATTCGGGTAAAGCTCCATAAATTGCTTCACTGCAGCCGGCAATTTATAACGTGCTTGAGTATGTGTTGCGGCGATGGTTAGAGTACCAGTTTCTGTCTTACTAAACTCGTCACCCACTCGCTTAATATTTTGCATTTCCAGCATAACAGTAGCCGCAAGTTTGATAATATGTCTGCCCGGCTCAGTAATGCCTGTTAAGCGTTTACCATTGCGTTGAAAAATTTGCAGCTTCAGCTCATCCTCTAGCATCTGAATCTGCTTGCTCACACCAGGTTGAGAAGTATGAAGCGCCTCGGCAGCTGCAGAAATACTCAATCCTTGACGAGCGACCTCATGAATATACTTCAATTGATGAAGTTTCATACAAAACCTCTTTTCACTAAGTAATCTTTATAATTAAATGATATACCATAATAACAAATAGGTATTAATTAATTATATTAATTATTGGTATATTACGGTTCTTAATTAAAGGATACCCAACAAATGGATTTTTTTTATTATATCTTTGCTGGTTTTGTAGTGGGGCTATTAGTAGGGCTCACCGGCGTCGGCGGCGGTTCGCTCATGACGCCTATATTAATGTTATTTTTTAGTGTGAAAGCTGCTGTTGCGGTGGGTACAGATTTACTTTACGCATCTATTACTAAATCAGCAGGTATTTTTGCACATGGCAAATTAGGTAACATTGATTGGAAAATAGTACGCTTGCTGGCTTACGGTAGCATTCCTGCCGCCATTGTAACTACACTCTACCTAAGAAACGCTGGTGTTGCGTCTGACGCCACTGTTGCTAGTATCAAATACTGGCTAGGTGTCGCATTGCTGCTCACTTCATTATCCGTCCTATTTCGCAATCAACTTGCGCAATTATCAAAAAAAGGGCATTGGATTAACCCTCAATTCACGCCAACACTCACTATCATTCTAGGTCTAATTTTGGGTTTTTTGGTCACTCTCACTTCAGTTGGTGCTGGCGCTTTGGGTGTAACTGCCCTACTCATTCTCTACCCTAAAGTGTCTATCTCCAAAATTGTAGGTTCAGATGTAGCACACGCGGTGCCCCTAACCTTAGTTGCAGGCTTAGGTCACGCCAGCCTTGGTACTGTTGATTATCAACTATTAGGCACTTTACTCATCGGCTCAATCCCTGGCATTTGGGTTGGTAGTCATTTAAGCTCGAAAGTCGCTGAACATTGGGTGCGCACGGCGTTAGCGCTAATTTTAGTGTATGTTGGGCAAAAACTGGCATTCCCACAATTTAATCAGCTGTTAGGTATAACGATATTATTGTTTTTAGTAGCCTACAAACAATTAGGATTAAGAAAAACTTAAATCAAAAGCGTAAATTAGATTAAAATATCAGGTTACGTTTTAGGCAAGCATATTATGTACAAATACGATGAAATTGACCAGCGAATCGTTGATGAGCGTGTCGCGCAATATCGCGACCAAACGCGCCGCTTTTTAGCTGGGGAATTGACCGAGGATGAGTTTCGTCCGTTACGTCTGCAAAATGGTCTTTACATTCAACGCTATGCACCGATGCTGCGTATCGCCGTCCCTTACGGCATGCTTTCAAGCCGTCAACTGCGCAAATTAGGCGATATTGCCAAAAAATACGATAAAGGTTATGGTCACTTTAGCACGCGTCAAAATCTGCAATTAAATTGGCCAAAACTTGAAAATTCACCTGATATTCTGGCCGAACTTGCAACCGTTGAAATGCACGCTATTCAAACCTCAGGCAACTGTATTCGCAATATTACAACCGACCAATTTGCTGGCATTGCACCAGATGAAGTGATTGATCCGCGCGCCATGGCTGAGATTTTACGTCAATGGAGCACATTTCACCCAGAATTTGCGCTATTGCCTCGCAAATTCAAAATTGCCGTGAGCGGCACCAAGCAAGACCGTGCAATCGTACAAGCACACGACATTGGCTTGGAGTTCTACCCCGACACCCAAGGCAAAATGGCAATTAAAGTCTGGGTGGGTGGCGGCCTGGGACGCACTCCGATTCTGGGATCTGTAATTCGGGAACATCTGGAATGGCAACACGCGCTCACCTACTGTGAAGCAATCGTGCGCGTGTATAACCTGCATGGCCGCAGAGACAACATGTACAAAGCGCGCATTAAAATTTTAGTAAAAGCGCTGGGTATTGATGAATTTCGAAATCAGGTAGAAGCTGAATGGGCGCACTTAAAAGACACCCAAAATACCATTACTGAGTCCGAGTTGACGCGTGTCAGCAAACATTTTGAAGATATGCCGTATGAAACCCTGCCAGCACAAGATTCCAGCTTCAATACCGCTGTCGCTAACAACCCTGCTTTCGCGGCATGGGTAAAACGTTGCGTTCACCCGCATAAAATGGCTGGTTATCGTGCAATCACACTTTCACTGAAGCCGCATGGAAAAGCCCCTGGCGACGCCACTAGCGAGCAAATGTGGGCAGTAGCCGATTTAGCCGAAGAATATAGTTTTAGCGAACTGCGTGTATCGCATGAGCAAAACTTAATTCTAGCGGATGTCAAACTTAGCGATTTATTTGCATTATGGGAAAAGGCTCGTGCAAATGGCTTGGCAACACCGAATATTGGCTTACTTACCGATATTATTTGCTGCCCTGGCGGCGATTTCTGTTCATTAGCCAACGCAAAAAGTATTCCGATTGCCGAAGCAATTCAATTGCAATTTGATAACCTTGACTACTTGCACGACATTGGCGACATCGAACTTAATATTTCAGGCTGTATGAATGCATGCGGCCACCACCATGTTGGACACATTGGCATTTTGGGCGTGGATAAAGATAGCGCCGAATGGTACCAAGTATCCATCGGCGGCAAACAAGGTAGCGACGCAAGCCTTGGCTCTGTGATCGGGCCTTCGTTTGCTGCAGAAGAAATGCCAGGCGTGATTCAAAAATTAATTGATGTGTATATTAAAGAACGCACACCGGAAGAGCGCTTTATTGATACCGTGCGTCGCCTTGGTATTGGACCATTTAAGGCTAATGTGTATGCGAAAGAAGAGATTGCCGCATGAGCAACTTAATCAAAATTAGGGACAATATTGCATCCACTGTTGAAGATGAGTGGACACTTGTTAATCTGCCCGCAAGTCAAGTGGAACAACGCGTACAGGCTGGTAAAGTAGTGCTGTTTAAACTCACGGGCGAAAATACAGTAACAGAAGAACAAATCACAAACACAATTATTCCAGCAACCGGCAAAATTATTCTGCCGCTAACCGTTTTTATTTCTCGTAAAAATGCCCTTGCAAGCCGCATCAGTGCTGGCGAAGTTGGAGTTTGGCTAGATACACATGAAATCTTAGAGTACTTGGTCGAAAATCAAACGGACTTGAATGTACTACCTGTTATTGCAATCCATGTGGAACGCTTTGCTGACGGACGTATTTTCTCACTCGGTACTTTATTGCGTACACGTTATGGCTTCAAGAATGAGCTGCGCGCTTGTGGCGATGTGCTACGTGACCAGCTTTTCTTTTTAAAACGTAGCGGCTTCACCAGCTTCCAAATCCGCGCTGATCATTCTGCACAAGATGCTTTAGCGAGTTTAAAAGACTTTACTGTTCCATATCAAGGCGCCGTTGATGAGCCGCGTCCAATATTTCGGCGTTACAACAGGACAGCTTAATGAACGACAACGTTTCTATGCTAAATCCAACTGCCAGCAATCCTGCGACATCACCTGCCTTGACAGATACACTAGTTGCGAGTGTAACCGCTAAATCGGCCGAAGTGCTAACGTTGCTTAAAAATGCAATTGCTGAATTAAAAATCATCAGCTTCGCCAATAGTTTCGGCGCTGAAGATATGGTGTTAACAGATATAATCCTTAAAAATCAATTAACTATTGATATTTTTTCTCTAGACACCGGTCGCCTGCCAACAGAAACCTATGACTTGATGGCTGAAGTTGAAAAACACTACAACACCAAGCTCAATGTGTATTTTCCACAGGCGCAAACAGTCGAGTTTTACGTTAAAGCTAAGGGTATTAATGCCTTTTACGAAAGTATAGATTTACGTAAAGAATGCTGTCATATGCGTAAAGTAGAGCCACTGCAACGTGCGCTCAAAGGCATAAAAGCGTGGATTACCGGAATGCGCGCAGCACAGGCAACAACAAGAGCCAGCTTACCTGTACGCGAATTTGACGAGACAAACAAATTGGAAAAGTTCAATCCATTAAGCGACTGGTCCGAAACCGAAGTTTGGGCTTATATCCGAATCTTTAATGTGCCTTACAACGCATTGCATGATCGGTTTTATCCTAGTATTGGCTGTGCGCCTTGCACCCGCGCAGTTGCTATAGGTGAAGATGTGCGCGCTGGTCGCTGGTGGTGGGAAGATCCAGCCAATAAAGAATGTGGTTTACACGTAAAAGACATACACTAAACCTAACATTTAAAAAAATTATAAATTACATTAAGAGTTATTTTTAAGTTATTGAATATGTTAAATAAAAAAACACAAAAGCAACCCCTGTCGCATCTGGATTGGCTAGAATCTGAGGCCATTCATATTTTGCGTGAAGTAGCTGGCCAATGCTCAAATCCCGTGCTGTTATTTTCAGGCGGGAAAGATTCACTCTGTATTTTGCGCTTGGCGGAAAAAGCGTTTCGCCCTGGCCGCTTCCCTTTTCCGTTAATGCACATTGATACTGGTCACAATTACAAAGAAGTGATTGATTTTCGAGATCAACGCGCTGCTGAGCTAGGTGAGCGCTTGATAGTTCGCTCTGTCGAAGACTCGATGAAGCGCGGTACAGTCGTGCTGAAAACCCCAGACGAGCCACGCAACAAACATCAATCAGTGACTTTGCTAGAAGCAATTGAAGAATTTGGTTTTGATTGTTGCATCGGTGGCGCCCGCCGAGACGAGGAAAAAGCACGTGCAAAAGAACGCATCATGAGTTTCCGTGATGAATTTGGTCAATGGGACCCTAAAAATCAACGTCCTGAACTATGGAATCTCTATAATGCCAGGACCCATAAAGGTGAAAACATCCGCGCCTTCCCAATTTCCAACTGGACAGAAATGGACGTTTGGCAATATATCGAGCGTGAAAATTTAGGCTTACCGAGTATTTACTTTGCACACAAACGTGACGTGATTATGCGTGGTGGCGCGATTTTTCCTGCGAATGTACCTCTTGCCAACGGTGAAGTCATTAATCAACCAAAGGCAGGTGAGGAAGTCGTTAATATACAAGTGCGCTTTAGAACGGTCGGTGATATCACTTGCACCGCACCTGTCATTTCAGATGCAGATAGCGTGAGTAAAATCGTACTAGAAACCGCAACCACCACCATCACCGAACGCGGTGCGACGCGTTTGGATGATCAAACCTCAGACGCTTCGATGGAACAGCGCAAAAAAGAAGGTTATTTCTAATGACTCAAACTACACACAATGATTCTCTGCTGCGCTTTATGACCTGCGGCAGCGTAGATGACGGCAAAAGCACGCTTATCGGTCGATTACTATTTGACACCAAAACCATTTTGGCCGACACCCTCACACAAATCACCCAAACCTCGAAAAAACGCGGTATGGAAGCGGTTGATTTATCATTGCTCACCGACGGCTTGCAAGCCGAGCGCGAGCAAGGTATCACCATTGATGTCGCATACCGCTATTTCAGCACTGGCACGCGCAAATACATCATCGCCGATGCGCCAGGCCATGAGCAATATACTCGCAACATGGTGACGGCGGCTTCTACCGCCAACCTAGCAATTATATTGATTGATGCGCGCAAAGGCGTGCTCACACAAACGCGCCGTCACAGCTATTTGGCGCACTTGGTAGGCATTCCGCACATTGTAGTTGCCGTAAATAAAATGGACTTGGTAGGCTATGACCAAGCCGTTTACAACAAAATTTGTGCTGATTATTTAGCTTTTGCCAAAGAAATTGGCTTGCGTCGCAATAATAAAAATGAAGCTGGGCACGACATCCGCTTTATTCCAATGTCCGCCTTAAATGGAGACATGCTAGTGGATAGGTTAGAAAACATTCCTTGGTACAAAGGTGAGACCCTGCTCGAAATGCTCGAAAAAGCACCCGCTGCTCATACCGAGCAGAATGAAGAGTTTCGCTTCCCTGTGCAATTTGTATGCCGCCCGCACGCCAGTGCTGACGCGGATTTGCACGATTTTAGAGGTTTTATGGGGCGCATAGAAAGTGGTGACATTGCTGTGGGTGACGCTGTTACAGTACTACCAAACGGCTACCAATCAAAAGTCAAAGCGATTCAATTGGGTGAAGTAAAACTGCAAAGTGCACAAACCGAGCAGAGCATCACATTGTTGTTAGATGATGAAATTGACACCTCGCGTGGCGACATGATTATAAAAACCGGCAGTAAAATTGAGCCTGTGAAACAGATTGAAGCTTTTGTTTGCTGGCTCTCAGAAGCGCCGATGTCACTGGCACGCACTTATATTATTCGCCACACCACACGCGATAGTAAAGCCAAAATCGGTACAATTAGCTACAAGGTAGATGTGAACACGCTAGAGCAACAAACAGCAACAGAATTAAAAATGAACGATATTGCGCGTATCAGTTTTAAACTCGCACAACCATTAATCGTGGACAGTTACACGCAAAATCGCGCGATTGGTGCATTTATTATTATTGATGAAAGCACCAATAACACAGTTGGCGCTGGTATGATAGTTTGATTTAGCTCAACAATTAAGCCATGCAAATTAACAAGATTTCTAATAAAATAGCGTTTTAGCTTTTCAAGCTGTAAAGGACTTTAAAAAATGACCTATGTTGTCACAGAAAACTGCATTCAATGTAAATACACTGACTGTGTAGATGTCTGCCCCGTGGATTGCTTTGTAGAAGGCCCCAATTTCTTGGCGATTAACCCAGACGAATGCATTGATTGTACGCTGTGTGTTGCGGAATGCCCTGCTGAAGCGATTTTTGCCGAAGATGACGTGCCAGCAGATCAGCAACAGTTTATTGCGTTAAACGCACGCCTAGCCAAGGTTTGGCCTGTCATTACCTCGCGCAAACCCGCACTGGAAGATGCTGACGCGATGAATGGTGTGCCTGGCAAGCTTGATTTATTAATTGAATAGTAAATGCACAAATAAAAAAAGGAGACTTCAGTCTCCTTTTTTTGTTAGTTAAACAACTAGCCGTTACATTGAATATGCAAGTGTTTGTTGTACTTGATTTGGTTTTACTTGATTAGGCGCGCTAGAATCGCCTTTCCAAAAATAATAAAACTCTCTGCCTACTTTTAAAAAGATATTATAAGCTTCTTCCGATGTAAACAAAGCTAAGTTAGCATCTACAGCCTTACGGTAGGCAACAGGCTGCTTATGTGGGGCGCTTCTTAACATTAACAACAGTAACTTCACCAGTTTTTTGCAAGTTGCCACAAAGAAATCATCTGCGCCGTGATTGCGCAGCACGCTCTCATAGGTCTCAAGTGGCTGAGTTTCTGATGATGTCAACGTGAGTTGATCCAAAGAATCCCACATCTGTTTTAAATCTGTTTCTTTAGGTTTCCACTCTGTTGGATTTGCTTCAAAAGCATTGTCCTGGTTCATCGCCACAACTGCCTTAATATCGTTAATCCAGAATGAAAAATAATCTCTGATAACAGGCAAGAAAATTGCCCACTGTGATTTATCCAAGCTCTTAAAAAATTCATCAACAGCACCTCTAAAGGCAGAACCGTCGCTATTAATTTTCTCAATATGAGGAATAAGCTTTAAAATAATAACTTCACGTTGTCGAAGCAGCGCTTTAGAGAAACCTTTGCGTTCCAATAGGTTTAAATACGCACTAAGTGCGATGTGTTCACGATTAATGTTCATTTATTACTCCACTTATCACATGTTAATTCATGCTAATTAAAGTAACGCAAATATTCTCAAGAAAACTAACTTTGCTTACACTAAAATTATCGGCAAGTTTTTTATCTACTCGAGATACTGCATTATATAGCTCATTATAATTATGGAATATACATATCATATTTAGGAAAAGGAGCTAGTTTTGGACGCAATTTCAAGCTTTGCGCTTGTGAACGGCCTAGCTGGGCAAGTGGGTTGCGGCTTTATCTCACCTTTTTTGTGGTTGGTTTATTGACCAAATTTAGCTACGTTCATTTACCTGTAGCCCAAGATATACTTAGCAATCCCATTGTTTTAAGCGTTGCCGGTATTCTGTATGTAATTGAGTTTTTTGCCGACAAAAACCCCTACGTTGATATCGAATGGAATTCGATTCAAACTTTTATTCGCATTCCCGCAGGCGTACTTTTGGCAATAGGCGCAATTAACACGATCGATCCTATAAATGCCGCCGTCACTGCGCTACTCGACGGGTCGCTTGCCAGTGCAACGCATGCCACGGAAGCAGGCAGCCGTGCGCTAATCAACACCTCACCCTAGCCTGTCAGCAATATTGCAGCCTCAGTTAGCGAAGAAAGCATGCTAGTCACAGGCGGGCTGGAGGTTTTTGAGCACCCTGCTGTGTTCATTGGATTTTTATGTGGATTTATTGTATTGATGTTTTGGCTTTTGCCAAAACTGTGGCGCGGCATTAAATTGGTGTTGGGAAATGAAGGTAAAGTAACATAAGCTTAGTTTTTTTGGGATACTTTTTTCCATAATTGAGTTTGGGTAATCACCAGCCAACCAATGAATAAGTAAGTTAACATCGCTGCAGCTAAACCAAAAACGCTGCCCCACACCAAAGGCACAATTAAACCTGCAGAAACTGTCGATAACAGCATTTGAATAAATGCCTGCCCCGAAGCCGCGGTACCACGAATCTTTGGATGTCTATCCAGCGCGGCGAGTGAAAGTATCGGCATTGCCAGCGCCATACCTACGTTAAACAAAGCAACTGGCAAAATGTTATATATCGGTTTCGCGGGTAAGAAATAGCAAACCACCACATTCAGCAACACAATAACGCCCATCCAAATATAGGCAGTTTTAATCACTTGTCTGCTGCGGTAAATACCCGCTGCACGCTTCGCCAAATAAGAGCCTAGCACCATACCAGTCACCGTGGGGATGAATAAATAACCATACTGTTGCGGCGTTAAGCCTAACAACTTGCCTAAAAATATTGGACTGCCCAGTACATACACGAAAAAAGCTGAGAAATTTGCGCCGCTTGCAATGCAGAGTTTAGCGAACTCAGCATCCCCAAAGATGGTTTTATAGCTTTTGATAACATTGTGTGCTGTAAATTTGAGCCGCTTTTCTGGCGGCATGGTTTCAGGTAAAAATATTACGGCCGCCCACAAGGTAATCGCAGCGTAAATCGCTAAAAAGATAAAAATGGCCTGCCAATGAAAGCCTAATAAAAAGCCACCGATAATAGGCGCGATGGCTGGTGCAACACCAAATAACATTTGTACTGTTGCCATCACCCGCTGTGCTTGCGCACCTTCAAACAAATCGCGCACCATGGCGCGCGCTACTGTGTTGCCAGCTCCGCCAGATGCGCCTTGCAGCGCGCGAAAAAACCATAATGTCTCTATATTCGGTGCGAATGCACAGCCAATACTTGCCAGTACGAATACACCCAAACCCCATTTGATAGTGGCAATACGACCTATCTCATCTGAAATCGCGCCATGCCATAGCGTCATGATGGCGTAAGGTAATAAATAAACTGCAAGGCTTTGCTGGATATGTAAATCAGAAGCGCCTAAGGCGCTGCCCATAGCGTGGAAAGCCGGTAAGTAGGTATCTATGGCAAATGGCGCCAACGCGGCGAGGCCGGCAAGTACATACACTAAAATGTTAGACTGTGTCTTCAAATTTTGTTAAGTCAAAAAATAAAAAAGGCGCTAATGCGCCTCTATTATAGCGGTGAAAACTTACGGCAACGCATGAAACTCTGCCACACGCTCCTGCAGCTCCCCAGCAATAACTCTTTTCGAGTTTTTGTCATTTCGAAATACAATAGGCTGTGCCTGTATTTGAGGATTCTTAGCATCTTCAATCGCTTGATCTATCATGTAGCGATGCGGCGATTTGTTACAGACGGGGTCAGCAGCTTCAGCATCACCTGTGAGTAAGAAAGTTTGGCAGCGACAACCGCCTAAATCTTTATCTTTTTCTGAACAACTGCGACATGGCTCTTTCATCCAGCTATCGCCACGATATTGATTGAAAGCAGGTGAATCTTTCCAGCTCCAACCTAAATCATCATTGCGCACATTGGGAAACTTCATGTTAGGTAATACACGGGCAGAGTGACATGGCAATACGTCACCATTAGCCGTCACAATCATAAACACTTCGCCCCAACCATTCATACACTTTTTAGGTCTATCAGCAAAATAATCCGGCACCACAAAGAAGATTTTCATTTTGCTACCAGAGTTGGCTCTAAACTCATTAGTGATAACCTCAGCCTCTTCTACCTGTTCTTTGGTAGGCATCAGCTGGCTACGATTGATCAAAGACCAACCATAGTATTGTGTATTGGCGAGTTCAATATATTCGGCGCCAAGCGCATCTGCCATTTCGAGGATTTCTTTCATATGCCCAATATTGTAGCGGTGTATCACTACGTTAAGCACCATCGGGTAACCATGCCCCTTAATCATTACAGCTACTTTTTTCTTCAGTTCAAAAGTTTTGGTATTGGTAATGAAGTTGTTAATTTCTTCAGTAATATCGTGCATAGAGAGCTGGATATGGTCCAAACCACCCTCTTTAAATGCTTGAATACGCTTTTCAGTTAAGCCGACGCCTGATGTAATCAAATTGCTGTAATAACCTAGCTGATGCGCTTCAGCCACGATCTCTTCGATATCATCACGCAATAGTGGCTCACCACCTGAAATGCCTAACTGAATAGCACCAAGTTTACGCGCATCGCGCAAGGTTTGAATCCATTGTTCCGTGCTTAACTCATTATGTGTGTGTTTATCATAATCGGTAGGGTTATAGCAAAATGCACAATGCAATGGACAACGGTAGGTGATTTCAGCCAATAACCACAGCGGCTGAGTTTGTGTTGCAGAGGCCTCCACGCCATTATTTACCTGCTGCGCTTGTACGGCTTTTTGTACAACTGATTCACCTAATGAGTTTTGTGTCATTTGTTACTCCTTAAACCATGCATGGCTTAAATTTTTCTAAGCCAGGCCTTACCAACCGCCATCTCGAACATGCCTATAATGTCATCTTCAATGCCTTCTGCATCGGGAAAAGCTGCCTTTAACGCTGTTACAACATCACCTACGGTCGCCTTACCATCCACGCGCTTAATGACTTCTCCAGCGCCACCGTGCAGTTTGACCATGCCTTCTGGAAAAAGTATCACGTAACTTTGCTGTGCTTCTTCCCATTGAAAGCGATGGTGAGGTGCAAGTGCATAAATATCTGTGTGTTGTATCTGATTTTCCATAGTCACTTATTCTTAGCTCACATTCATTACTGGTTGGCGCAGGTAATCACGGCCTTCTATTTTGACATCAGTACATTGCAACATGATTGCATCAGCCATTACCCACAACACATCTAGCTTAAACTGCAGAATTTCCAGTGCACGTTCTTGCATGGCACGACTTTGACTGAAGTAATCTAAAGTTACTGCCAAGCCTTGCTCAACGTCGCGCCTGGCTTGTGTTAAACGATTTTTGAAATATTGCATGCCTTCTTTATTTATCCATGGGTACATATCTGGCCATGAATCAATACGTTGTTGATGGATATGTGGAGCAAATAGTTCAGTTAGGCTAGAACATACTGACTCTTGCCATGGACGTTGTTTTGCAAAATTAATATACGCATCCACTGCAAATCGAGTGCCTGGTGCAATCAATTTCAATGACATAATTTCTTCGCGACTTAAACCTACCGCCGCACCTAGATGAATCCAAGCCTCGATACCGCCCTCGCCGCCTTCTGCGATGTTGCCACTGCCATCATGGTCAAAAATACGCTGAATCCAGCCACGGCGAATCTCGCGATCTGGGCAATTAGAGAGAATCGCTGCATCCTTCATAGGAATCGCAATTTGATAGTAATAGCGATTCGCTACCCAAGCTTGCATTTGAGCTTGTGAAAGTTTGCCTTCATACATCAACACATGGATAGGATGGTAGATGTGGTAGCCCTTACCTTTTTCGCGTAACTTTGCCTCAAACTCTTCCCGTGTCCAAGGTAGCTGATTGTTTGTCATTGCGTTCATCTGTTTCTCCTAAAGTATGATGTCCATGCCGTCATAGGCCACTTCAATCTTATGTTCGTTCAATATTGCGCGTTCAGCAGAATCTTCACGTAATATTGGGTTTGTATTGTTAATATGAATTAATATCTTGCGTGAGGCATTAAATTTATCTAGATCTTCGATCATGCCATTTTTACCAGATTGTGGATTATGGCCAATATTGCGAGCTGTTTTAGTCATCAACCCCAAATCTATCATCTCAGTATCTGTCCAAAATGTACCATCCACCATGATGCAATCTGCCTGTTTCATCAGAGCAGGCAAATGCGGCTCGATTTCAGCTAAACCTGGGGAATACCAGCATTTTTTACCGGTGCTTATTTCTTCAATCAATACCCCTATGGTGTCGCCAGCCTTCGGATCATTACGGTGTGGGGAGTATGGTGGCGCTGCGCTTTTAAGAGATACCGAGGTAAATCTTAAGTTTGGAACATTAGGGATAGTAAAGCTGGTTTTGCCGTCAATCGGCACATCATGGTGATTAATTCCGCAATAATGTCCTAAAATATTCAATACTTGATTGCCTGAAGTTAAATCCCCATACACCATGTTGGAACAGTAGATTTCACGCTTAACAGTGCCTTCACGTAACATATAGAGGCCTGTAGTATGGTCAATTTGTGCATCAATCAACACAATCGCCTGAATCCCCGTATCACGTATAGCACGTGCTGGTTGTAATGCAGGAAAATCTTGAATTTGCTGCAACACGTCGGGTGAAGCATTAAATAACACCCAATTTATTCCATCGCTGCTGACACAGATAGACGACTGTGTACGTTTAGTGGCTTTAATGGTGCCTTTGCGTAAACCATCGCAGTTAAAACAGTTGCAATTCCATTGCGGAAATCCACCGCCTGCGCCAGCGCCTAAAACATGTATATGCATAATAAACTTTGATAAATTAAAAGATGGGCACTTTAATTGACGAATAAAAAAGGCTGTCTTACGGCAGCCTTTTCAATCATTAGCGTTAAGGCTGATTATTTGTTCATTACGTACATTGTAACTTCAAAGCCGAAGCGCATTTCAGTAGCTGCTGGTTTAGTCCACATGATAATTTTCCTTTATATTAAGTTGTGAAGTTCGTTGTTGCTCTATTACAAGTGCTACAACGTGAAACGAATATTGCGCCCAAATTAGAATAAGCAACACCGCTAAGTTACCGAATAACTACTAAGTAAAATCATGATGCAAATATTAACTAAAACTCTTCATTTAGGTGTTTATGGCGACGTGCGCGTACTGCAGCTGCAAGCATTTCCAAGAGCTCAACTGTATCTTGCCAGCCCAAACATCCATCTGTAATTGATTTACCATATTCCAATTCGCAGCCTGGCTTGTACTCCTGGCGTCCTTCATAAAGATGCGACTCTACCATCACGCCAATAATGCGGGCGTCACCTGAAGATATTTGCTCGGCCACATCACGTGCAACTTCTCTTTGCTGCTGATAGTTTTTCTGACTATTGCCATGACTGCAATCAATCATCAATATGGGCGTCAACCCTGCATCTGCAAGATCTGAACAAACATCATCCACACTAGCAGCATCATAATTAGGCATTTTCCCACCCCGTAAAATCACATGGCAATCATCATTTCCCGTTGTCGAGAAAATCGCTGAATTACCTTCTTTAGTAAAAGACAGAAAATGATGTGGGCTTGCAGCTGTTTTAATTGCATCTATCGCCACACGCACACCGCCATCAGTACCATTTTTAAAGCCTACCGGGCAAGACAAGCCAGAAGCCAACTCGCGGTGCACTTGCGATTCAGTAGTGCGAGCGCCAATGGCGCCCCAACTCACTAAATCTGCCGTATATTGCGGCGTAATCGTATCTAAAAATTCGGCGCCTGCTGGCATCCCTAGTTCGTTCACGTCTAGTAAAAATTTACGTGCGATCTCCAAACCTTGATTAATTTGATAGCTACCATCAAGATGCGGATCGTTAATCAGCCCTTTCCAACCAACGGTAGTGCGCGGTTTTTCAAAGTAAACACGCATCACTATCATCAAATCTGCAGCTAAATCCTTTTTAACCGCTAACAAACGGCGTGCGTATTCCATGCCAGCTGCCGTATCATGTATAGAGCAAGGTCCAACAATCACCAGCAATCGGTCATCAGCCTGATGCAATATGCGATGAATAGCAGCGCGTGCATTTAAAATATTCTGTGTTGCTTCTGCACTTTCTTTAAGTCGACTCAACAAGGCTAATGGCCTAATCAATTCCTTGATTTCACGAATCCGTACATCATCCGTCGCTAATTTTTCGTAATCAGTCATTTTTTTAATTAACTTTATAATTTCTCATTTAAAATTTGTTCTAGCACTTCTAGAAATCGTGCATTCTCGCTAAACAATCCAACACTTACGCGCAAATAATCAGGCATTTCGTAATTAGCTATTGGGCGTACAATCACACCGTTTTGCAGTAATTTTTTGTTCACTTCCGCCGCATTTTTCACTGCAAAACTGACAAAATTTGCGCTTGAGGGGATGTATTCTAACCCTAATTTTTCAAAACCTTGCGTCAATTGCACCATACCTGCTTGGTTTAACGCATAACTGCGCGCCACAAAATCGTCATCCGCCAAGCTTGCAATCGCCACCGCCTGCGCAATACTATTCACATTAAATGGCTGCCGCACACGGTTCAACATATCGGCCACATGCTCGTGCATCAATCCAAAGCCAATACGCAACCCAGCTAGACCATAGGCCTTAGAAAAAGTGCGCGAAATAATTAAGTTATCAAACTCACTTAACCAACTAATGGCCTCCGATTTATGCTCAGCAGGCAAATATTCATCATATGCTTCATCTAACACAACTAAAACATTTTTCGGCACTTGTTTTAGAAAGGCTTTTAACTCTGCCTTTGCAATCAGTGTACCAGTCGGATTATTTGGATTTGCTATAAAAATCAGCTTGGATTTTTGTGTAATTGCTTTTAAAAACCCATCCAAATCATGTGCGAAATTTTTAGCGGGAATCACTACACCGGTTGCACCTACCGCATGCGTCACCAATGGATAAACAGCAAACGCATGCTGTGAATAAATCGCCTCACAACCCGCATGCAAGAAAGCTCTTGCCATAAGTTCCAAAATATCATTTGAGCCGTTACCGAATATAATCTGGTTTTGTGCAACGCCAAATTTCTTACTTACTGTTTTACGCAACGCGAAACAATTGCCATCAGGATACCGCGATATTTCTCCAATGGCATCTTCAATTGCCATCTGTGCTTTAGGACTGATACCTAATGGATTTTCATTTGAAGCCAGCTTTACAATATCCGCCTCGTTCAGGCCCATTTCTCGTGCAAGCTCAGAAATCGGCTTGCCACCTTGATAAGGTGCAATATCGCGAATATAGTCAGGAGACAAACTGGATAAATTCATAGTTAATAACTCGAATGAAAAACTTAAGAACTAAATTTAAATCAGTGCAACCGGATAAGAACCCAGCACTTTGAGAAAAGATGCGCGTTGTTGACACTCCTGCAGGGCAGCTTTCACTTTAGCATCTGACTGATGTCCTTCAATGTCCACAAAGAATACGTAATCCCAAAGCCCTTGCTTAGACGGACGCGATTCGAATTTGGTCATACTCACACCATGTCGTGAAAGCGGCTCTAGAAGTTCCACCATTGCGCCAGGTTTGTTTTGAGAGGTCATGACTAGCGAAGTTTTATCATTTCCAGAAGCAGCCACATCATGGTTACCCAAAACCAAAAATCGCGTGGTATTTTTGGCATCATCTTCAATATTTTCTGCTAACACGTTCAGATCGAATAGCTCTGCTGCCCTCTTGCTCGCTATCGCTGCAGCAAAAGTACCGTCAGTTGAAACCAAGTCATGAATCATCTGCGCAGCATAGGCGTTACTCGTCACCGCCTCACGCTCAGCACGCGGCAGCATTTTATTCAACCATTCATGGCATTGCGACAAAGATTGACTATGAGAGAACACATGCGATATTTGCGTAATATCTTTCTGTTTCGAAAGCAAACAGTGGTGAATCGGCAACGTAATTTCGCCACAGATTTTTAGCGGGCTAGTAAGCAGTAAGTCGAGCGTTAACCCAATTGCGCCTTCTGTTGAATTTTCTACAGGCACCACCCCATAGTCGGCTTGATTTGCCTCAACTGTGCGAAACACCTCGTCTATAGAGCCACAGACAACCGCATTGCGACCTTGCCCAAACTGCTTAAGCGCTGCTTCTTCGCTATAAGTACCAAGTGGGCCTAAAAAAGCGATTGAAAGCTCTTTTTCAAGCGCACGGCAATTGGACATTACTGAACGAAAAATATGGCTGACTGCCTCATTCGATAAAGGCCCTACATTATGCTCCTGCAGGCGACGTAATATTTGCGCTTCACGCTCAGGGCGATAAATCACACCATCATTTTTCAGGCCACCAATTTGGTGTGCAAGCTTTGCCCGCTCATTGACGAGTTGAAGTAAACGCTCATCAATTGCATCGATTTCATCACGAAATTTCTTTAGCTCGCCATTCATTGACTATTCATTTCTAGGGTTATTCCTGTCTTTGTGGCAACACACGCACTGTCATCACGCCTTCAATATCACGAATCTTGGCAAGTGCAGACTCTGCGGCAGGGCTATCTAAATCCAACATGGTGTAGGCAATGTCGCCGCGTGATTTGTTCACCATATTATGAATATTAATGCCTGCATCGGCCATGGCGGTAGAAATTTGCCCGACCATATTGGGGATATTGGCACTGGCTACAGCTACGCGGTGCGAGGCTTCCCTCGGCATATGTACGCTTGGAAAATTAACCGAGTTAGTAATGTTGCCGTTATCCAAAAATTCGCGTACCTGATCGACCACCATTACTGCACAGTTATCTTCCGCCTCTTGCGTAGATGCGCCCAAATGCGGCAGGGCCACCACGCCGGGGTGAGATTTCATACGCGCAGTTGGAAAGTCGCACACATAAGCACGCAATTTTTTGCTATCCAAACCATCAAGCACGGCTTGCTCGTCAATAACGCCTTCACGCGCAAAGTTAATTAGTACCGCACCGTGCTTCATCATTTCAATACGTTCTGCGTTCACCAAATGTCTCGTCGCGTCTATCAAAGGTACATGCAAAGTAATAAAATCGCTGTGTTTGAATAATTCGTCTACACTGAGTACGCGTTTAACTTCCGAAGACAAGCGCCACGCTGCATCCACAGTAATTTCTGGGTCATAGCCAAGCACTTTCATACCTAACTTGAGCGCTGTATCTGCGACCATACCGCCAACAGCGCCTAGTCCTAAAATACCCAGCGTTCTACCAGGAATTTCTATGCCAACAAAGTGCTTTTTACCATCTTCAACTACTTTTGATAACACCACATCATCCCCGTCTAAACCCGCAACAAACTTCATTGCAGGGCCAATGTTGCGTGCAGCCATTAGAATCCCAGCCAAAACAAGTTCTTTAACCGCGTTGGCATTGGCACCTGGTGTGTTAAATACCACCACGCCACGCTTGCTCATATCGGCAACAGGAATATTATTAGTACCTGCACCGGCGCGGCCTATAGCTTGCACACTGTCGGGGATTTCCATGTCATGCATCTTGGCGGAACGCACCAAAATAGCATCTGGTTTGGTGATTTCCGCGCTGACTTCATAGCTTTCAATTGGAAATCGCTTCGTGCCTACCGATGCGATTTTATTGAGTACAAGTATCTGACGTTTCTCCAAGCTCGTCCCCTTAGTGTTTTTTATTGATACTAACTATTTGCTTTTTCGAAATCCTTCATAAACTCTACTAATACTTTCACACCTTCCACTGGCATAGCATTGTAAATAGAAGCACGCATCCCGCCTACTGAGCGATGGCCCTTGAGTTGAACCAATCCACGTGACTTAGCCTGCTTGAGGAACTCTTCATCCAACGTTTCATTGTTAAGCGTGAATGGAATGTTCATACGCGAACGGTTTTCTTTGGCTGTTGGGCAGCGATAAAAGTCGGTGCTATCCAGATAATCGTACAGCATATTCGATTTGATAATGTTGGTCTTTTCCATCGCAGCCAAACCGCCATTAGCTTTCAGCCATTTAAATACCAAGCCTGCTACATAAATCGCGAATGTCGGCGGCGTGTTATACATTGATTCGTTATCTGCATGAATTTTATAATCGTACATGCTTGGTGTACCCGCCAAAGTTTGACCAATTAAATCGTCGCGCACAATCACAATCGTCAGCCCTGCTGGCCCAATATTTTTTTGCGCACCAGCATATATTAAAGCATGCTTTGCGACATCTACCGGACGTGACAAAATGTGTGATGACATATCGGCCACCAAGGGCACAGCCCCCACATTCGGCGTCCAGAAAATTTCCACGCCACCGATAGTTTCGTTTGAAGTGTAATGAACGTAAGCTGCATCCGCATTGAGTTTCCATTGATCTTGTGTAGGTGCATAACTGAAGTTTTTATCTGCAGATGTCGCGACTACGTTCACTTCGCAGAAATTTTTTGCTTCGCTTATGGCCTTTTTAGACCATTCGCCCGTGTTCAGATAATCAGCCGTCTTTTTGCCGCGCAGCAAATTCATTGGGATCATGCCGAATTGTGCAGATGCACCGCCCTGCAGAAATAACACTTTGTAGTTAGCGGGAATTGCCATTAACTCACGCAAATCAGCTTCCGCCTCAACCGCTATCCCCATAAATTCTTTCCCGCGATGACTCATTTCCATCACGCTCATACCAGCACCGTGCCAGTCCAATAGCTCGGCTTGTACCTGTTGCAACACAGCTTGTGGCAACACAGCTGGGCCAGCGGCAAAATTGTAGATTTTTGTCATTGCTTACTTTTCCTTAAAATAAACTATTAAAAAAATTAATTGATTAAAAATTATTCTTCGACTTATGCTTCAGGCTCATCAACCGTTTCAACAATTTTTTCTAGGCCAGAAAGCTTTTCACCCTCGCCCAAATTAATCAGCGTCACGCCTTGAGTGGCACGTCCTAATTCACGAATCTCTTTCACGCGCGTACGAATCAGTATGCCGCCTGTAGTAATAAGCATGATTTCATCTTCCTCGTTAACTAATTTTGCCGCCACGACCAAACCGTTACGCTCACTAATCGCTATTGCCTTAACACCTTGTGTGCCACGGCCAGAATGGCGGAAATCGGCCAATACAGTGCGTTTGCCATAGCCGTTTTCGGTCGCAACTAATACGGTTTGTTGATCATTTTCGGCAATGAGTAACGACAGCACTTGTTGCTTAGCGGCCAATTTCATACCGCGCACACCACGTGTAGCGCGCCCCATTGGCCGTACATCACCTTCAGTAAACCACACTGCTTTACCACCGTTTGATACCAACACTATGTCATTGTTACCATTGGTAATTTCGGCACCAATCAGATAGTCGTCATCGTCCAATTTGATTGCAATAATGCCTGATTTGCGCGGGTTGGCAAATTCACTTAATGCCGTTTTCTTCACCGTGCCTTGCGCCGTTGCCATAAAAATATAGTGATTTTCATCGAACTCTTTTACAGCAAGTATAGCGTTGATTTTTTCGCCTTCTTCAAGCGGGAACAAATTTACAATCGGCTTGCCACGCCCGATCCTGCTGCCTTGCGGCACTTCGTAAACTTTTAGCCAATATACCTGCCCGCGACTACTAAAGCATAAGATATAGTCATGTGTATTCGCTACGAACATTTTATCAATAAAATCATCTTCTTTGGTAGGCGCGGCTTGTTTGCCACGCCCACCACGGCGTTGTGCACGATATTCGTCCAGCGGCTGCGATTTCACATAACCCGTGTGTGACAGCGTCACCACCACATCTTGTGGTGTAATTAAATCTTCTAAATTTAAATCTTGCGCATTAGCGATAATTTCACTACGGCGTTTGTCACCAAATTGTTTTCTGATTTCAGTCAACTCATCTGAAATAATCGTAGTAACACGTGATGAATTCGCCAAAATATCCAACAAATCTGCAATCTCGTCCATCACTTCTTTATATTCGCTGACAATTTTGTCTTGCTCAAGGCCAGTCAAGCGTTGCAGGCGCATTTGCAGAATTTCCTGCGCTTGCACATCGCTTAAGCGGTAACCTTTTGGCGTCAAGCCAAAATCAACACTTAAACCTTCCGGGCGTGACGCTTCCATCGCAGCACGTTTCAGCATCTCCTCAACCACGGTCGAATGCCAAATCTTGGCCATCAGATCAACTTTAGCCTCTGGCGGAGTAGGCGCAGCTTTAATAATCGCGATCATTTCGTCCACATTGGCCAAAGCCACTGCCAAACCTTCTAACACATGGCCACGGGCACGGGCTTTTTTCAACTCGAATACTGTTCGGCGCGTAATCACTTCGCGACGATGGCGCAAAAACGCCTCTAGCATTTGTTTCAAATTCAACAAACGTGGCTGACCATCGAGCAACGCCACCATGTTCATGCCAAACGTATCTTGCAGCTGTGTTTGTTTGTACAAATTATTTAAAATCACTTCGCCGATTTCGCCGCGTTTCAGCTCTATTACTACACGCATGCCTGATTTATCGGATTCATCGCGCAAATCAGAAATGCCTTCGATTTTTTTCTCGTTAACCAGCTCAGCAATTTTCTCAACGAAGGTTTTCTTATTAACTTGGTACGGCAATTCGTCTACAATCAAGGCCTGGCGACCACCTGCTTTATCCATATCCTCAAAGTGGGTACGACCACGCATTACCACACGACCACGGCCCGTGCGATAACCTTCTTTTACGCCGACCGTGCCATAGATAATGCCTGCGGTTGGAAAGTCTGGCGCGGGCACCAATTCAATTAGTTCCTCAATGCCCATTTCAGGGTCTTTTAGCAAAGCAAAACACGCATCCAGCACTTCATTTAAATTGTGTGGCGGAATATTCGTCGCCATGCCCACCGCAATACCGGAGCTGCCGTTAATCAGCAGATTGGGAATTCGCGCTGGCATAATGAGCGGCTCATGCTCGCTACCATCGTAATTAGGGCCAAAATCAACAGTTTCCTTATCAATATCAGCCAACAATTCATGGGCGATTTTCGCCATGCGGATTTCGGTATAACGCATCGCCGCGGCGTTATCGCCATCCACTGAGCCGAAGTTACCTTGGCCATCAACCAACATGTATCTCAAACTAAAGTCCTGAGCCATACGTACAATAGTGTCGTACACCGCAGTATCGCCATGAGGATGATATTTACCAATCACATCACCAACGATACGGGCAGATTTTTTGTATGGCTTGTTATAGTCATTGCTTAGTTCGTGCATGGCGAATAAAACACGGCGATGCACCGGTTTTAAACCGTCTCGAACGTCAGGCAAGGCGCGGCCCACAATTACGCTCATCGCGTAATCAAGGTACGAGCGACGCATTTCGTCTTCCAAGCTGATGGGTAGGGTTTCTTTAGCGAATTGATCCATTAATATTTCCGTATCGTATTACGTGTAAATTTGCGTGAAATAGCAACTTTTTGAGTATGCTTTTTTATATGTTTTGAGCGCTAAATTCTAACATGTTTAGCCCTGCAAAACACCTTATATTAAACCTTAAAACCAGGGTCGTTAAGAATAAAATTTAGATACTATTTTTATAAAAACCAATGCATACTAATAACTATCAAATTAGTTTTTTTGATTAATTTTATTTATTACAGCAATAAAAAAATTCAACTGGACGCACGCACTAATTAGCGTAAAATTTGTCACCTAATTAGGTACGTTTCAGCCAACGCATCTAACAACCAAATCGAATATCAACTCAAGGAGATCAACATGCAACTAAAAGGATCAAAAACAGAAACCTGCCTTAAAGATGCTTTCGCAGGTGAATCACAAGCTAACCGTCGTTATTTATATTTCGCAAACAAAGCAGATATCGAAGGTCAAAATGACGTAGCAGCGTTATTTCGCTCGACTGCCGAAGGTGAAACAGGTCACGCCCATGGTCACTTAGAGTTTCTAGAGCAATCTGGCGATCCTGCAACTGGCTTACCAATTGGACCAACACGATTAAACTTGGAATCAGCAGTTGCCGGGGAAACACATGAGTACACCGACATGTACCCAGGCATGGCCAAAACGGCACGAAGCGAAGGCTTTGACGAAATTGCGGATTGGTTTGAAACATTGGCCAAAGCAGAACGCTCACATGCAAACCGTTATGCGAAAGCATTAACGGAATTAGTGGATTAATACTTACATGCATCCCTCTTAATAGAGGGATGCATGTGGATGCATAGAACTTGTATTCACTTCATCTAAGCACTTAACATAGAAGGTCAAAATGAGTAGCGAAGGCAACCTAGAAGCACCAACCCGCCATGCACTAGATTGGCAGAACCCCGATTTTTATAACGAAGATAGCTTGAATAAAGAACTTGAGCGTATCTTTGATATCTGCCATGGCTGCCGTCGTTGTGTGAGCTTGTGCAATAGCTTCCCTACACTATTTAATTTGGTTGATAACAACCCTACCATGGAAGTAGAAGGTGTAGACAAAAAAGACTTCATGAAAGTGGTCGACCAATGTTACATATGCGACTTGTGCTACATGACCAAATGCCCATACACGCCTCCGCATGAGTGGAATGTAGATTTTCCGCATACCATGTTGCGCGCAAAAGCTATTAAATTTAAAAAGGGCGAAGTGGGTATTAGCGAAAAACTATTGGCTAGTACCGATATGCATGGCCAGTTTGCGGGCATACCCATCGTGGTGCAAACAATTAACGCCGTGAACAGCACCAAAATCATGAGAAACGTGATGGAGAAAACACTAGGCGTAGATAAAGATGCGTGGCTGCCGAGCTTAGCCACTGAAAAGTTCAGGCATGGCGCAACTAAAAGTGAAGATTTTGCGGTAAAAAACGGTGAACGCACACCTGGAAAAGTAGCCATTTATTCAACCTGTTATGTCAACTACAACGAACCTGGCATAGGCTATGATTTGCTTAAAGTACTCGATCACAATGAAATCCCCTATGTGCTAGTGGATAAAGAACAATGCTGTGGCATGCCAAAGCTTGAACTGGGTGATTTAGATGCTGTAGCCAAAAGCAAGGAAGCGAATATTCCACACTTAGTGAAATACGCGAAGGACGGCTACGCGATCCTCAGCGCGATACCCTCCTGCACTTTAATGTTCAAACAAGAAATTCCGTTGATGTTTCCTGGTTGCACCAATACCAAACTGGTGCAAGAAGCCATGTGGGATCCGTTTGAATACCTGATTGCACGCCGCAAAGACGGTTTGCTAAAAACTGACTTTAAAAAGCCTCTGGGGAAAGTAAGTTATCACATCCCATGTCATGGCCGCGTACAAAATATCGGCAAAAAAACAGAAGAGTTTTTAAAATTAGTACCCGAAACTACTGTTAATACTGTTGAGCGTTGCTCTGGACATGCAGGGACATATGGCGTGAAAAAAACTCATCACGATATGGCGATGAAAATTGGCAAACCAGTTGCAAAATTAATGGCCAATGGAACACCTGATTACATCAGCTCTGACTGCCAATTGGCGGGTCACCATATCGAACAAATGATGGCAGAGAATAATTTAGTCAGCACACAAAAACCAGCAAAATTGGAACATCCCCTAAGCCTTGCGCGCATCGCATATGGCTTGAAATAATCATTATTTAGCATCCCCTGCAATCTAGATGGATATTGACCTCCGGAGCATCTATTTTGAATAAATTAAGGAAACGAAATGCCAATTACACGCGATAACATTATGACGCTAGAAGCGTACAGTAAATACCGTAAAGATAAAAAAGCCGACATCATGGCGCACCGCCAATTACGATCTGTACACTTGGGTGAACACTTAAATATGCAATTTGAATCTGAACTTACAGTTCGCTACCAAATTCAAGAAATGTTACGCATAGAAAAAATATTTGAAGAAGATGGCATTCAAGGTGAAATTGACGCCTATTTACCTTTGGTGCCAGAAGGCAGCAACTGGAAAGCCACCATGCTGATTGAATATGCTGATATAGAAGAACGCAAAATCGCACTCAGCCAACTTATCGGCATTGAAGATAAGGTTTACATTGAAGTGGAAGGCTTTAAGCGCGTATATGCAATTTCTGACGAAGATTTAGCACGCGATACAGATGTTAAAACCAGCGCGGTACATTTCTGCCGCTTTGAATTTAACGAAGCCGTTAGAAAGGTAATTAAATACGGTGCAGTGGTGAAATTGGGCTGTGATCACCCAAATTATAATATGAGCGTGGTGATTCCGCTCAATCAACTAGAATCACTTAGAGAGGATTTGAATTAAATCCTGTCTGAAGGGTTGAGATAATCGTTAATACCCTCATATGCTTAAGCATAAGCATGTTCTGAAATTTAGTTCTAACAACCTCTTAATCAGGAGATTTAAATGGCAGTATTAGTAGGAAAACCCGCACCAGACTTTACCGCAGCGGCCGTCATGGGCGATAACAGCATTGATGAAAACTTCAATCTAGCAAAATATATTCGAGGTAAAGAAGCTGTAATTTTCTTTTACCCTCTCGATTTCACTTTTGTGTGCCCATCAGAACTCATCGCATTTGATCACCGTCTGGCCGATTTCAAAAGCCGTGGCGTAGAAGTGATTGGTGTTTCTATCGACTCACACTTTACACATTTAGCTTGGAAAAACACCCCAATCAATAACGGCGGTATTGGCCAAGTAGGCTACCCATTAGTTGCGGACATCAAACACTGCATTTGCAAATCATATGACGTAGAAGCAGAAGATGGCGTAGCTTATCGCGGCTCATTCTTAATCAATAAAGCTGGCGTGGTTGTGCACCAAGTGGTGAATGATTTGCCATTAGGCCGTGACATTGACGAAATGTTACGCATGGTTGATGCACTACAATTCTTTGAAGCAAATGGCGAAGTATGCCCAGCAGGCTGGAAAAAGGGTAAACCAGGCATGGGGGCTTCAACCGAAGGTGTGGCTAAATATTTAGCAGAAAACGCAAAAGACCTGTAATTCTTAGGATGAGTTGCTTAAGAAAAAAACGGGGCATTTGCCCCGTTTTTTACTTGCCGAAAATTTACTAAAACCGCAAATCCGCTTTCAAATCATCCACATGCTCAAGTCCCACAGCAATGCGCACCAAGTTGTCTTTAATTCCTGCCTCGGCTCGCGCCTCGGCCGTGACGCGGCTGTGCGTGGTGGTGGCGGGGTGAGTGATGGTGCTTTTTGCATCACCCAAGTTTGCGGTAATTGAAATCAATTGCGTAGCATCAATCAGTGCCCACGCAGCTTGCTGCTGACTTTGGCCAGCCTTTGGTTTTACTTCAAAACTGACGATTCCACCTCCATTGCTTTGTTGCTGCATAGCCAATTTGTGTTGAGGATGCGAACTTAAGCCAGGATAATAAACCCTTGCCACTTGTGGCTGCGCCTCTAGCCAAGCCGCAAGCGCGTGCGCTCTGCTAGCATGTACTTCCATACGCACAAATAAAGTTTCAAGCCCTTTTAAAAATACCCAAGCGTTAAAAGCGCTCATAGTGACTCCAGCCGTGCGCAAAAAACCATACACAGGCTCCATCATAGCTTTGCTGCCAAGCACCGCGCCGCCCAAACATCTGCCCTGCCCATCAATATACTTAGTTGCAGAGTGAATAATAATATCCGCCCCCAATTCCAATGGCTTTTGAATTGCAGGAGTACAAAAGCAATTATCCACTACCAAGTGCACACCTGCTTTATGAGCAATGTTGGCCAAAGCTTGAATATCGCACACTTCTGTGAGTGGATTGGATGGCGTTTCAGCAAAAAATAACTTGGTTTTTGGCGTAATTGCCGCTTGCCATTCGGTTGGATTAGTCAAGGACACAAAAGTCACCTGCAAACCCCAGCGCGCCAGAATATTGCTGAACAATTGCACCGACGTGCCAAAGATGCTGCGCGATGCCACCACATGGTCGCCTGCGCTACACAAACCCATCACGCAAGCCAATATAGCCGACATACCACTAGAAGTCGCCACGCATTGTTCTGCGCCTTCCAGCGCGGCCAGTTTATTTTGAAACATAGTAACGGTCGGGTTGGTAAAGCGCGAGTAAATATTACCCGGCTCAGTTCCGCCAAAGCGCGCAGCGGCTTGTGCTGCGCTTTTAAACCTGAAGCTTGAATTTAAGAACAAGGCTTCGGAGTTTTCGCCAAATTCCGTCATTTCGTTACCTGCGCGTACGCTCAAGGTTTCGGGATGGTATTGTTTTTTAGTCATAACACTCTCATTTTCTGGGCATTAAAAAACCCGTAGTAGCTGACGCTAAAACGGGTTTTTAAGCTTGGTATACAAGCGCTCGCTTTAGCAGATTTTATTATGCGCCCGCAAGCTGAGTAAGGCTTTGTTTGAAATTGGCCACTCAAATCAGCGCAATTAAATGTTATGCCTATCGAATCAGTACGTCAAGTAACTTGTTTAAATTATGCCTCCGCCGCTTCTTCCGAGTTTTCATTTTCTTGACTGTCAATTAAGTTTAAGTCCATCTGCGTGCTTGCATTAGCCGGTTTTTGTTTTTTATTAGCATCACCACGCGCTGACTCAATGCGGTTTAAATAAGCCGCATCTACATCTCCAGTTACATATTTACCATCAAAACAACTACAGTCAAATACTTTCATTTTTGGATTAGATTTGGAAATGTCACGCACCAGTGCATCTAAGTCTTGATAAATCAGCGCATCTGCACCTATTTCTTTACAAATTTCATCATCAGTACGTCCTGTGGCTAATAGCTCGTCGCGACTAGGCATATCAATGCCATACACATTAGGGAAGCGAACCGGTGGCGCAGCTGACGCAAAATATACTTTATTGGCGCCTGCATCACGTGCCATTTGTACGATTTGCTGTGAGGTAGTGCCACGCACGATGGAATCGTCCACTAAAAGTACATTTTTCCCTTTAAATTCAATACCAATCGGGTTGAGTTTTTGCCTGACAGATTTTTTACGTAGCGCTTGGCCGGGCATAATGAATGTGCGGCCAATATAACGGTTTTTAATAAAACCTTCGCGATAATCCAGCCCCAAAGCAATGCCTACCTGTAGCGCGCTTGGGCGGCTCGTGTCAGGGATAGGAATCACCACATCAATTTTCTTGTCTGGCCATTCTCGCTTAATTTTTTCGGCCAAGCTAGTGCCCATATCTAAACGAGTCTGATACACAGATACGCCATCAATCATAGAATCAGGGCGTGCAAGGTAGACATATTCAAAAATACATGGTGTAAGAGTAGGTTTTTCTGCGCATTGGCGGCTAAAGAAATTACCGTCCATATCAATAAAAATAGCTTCTCCAGGTTCAACATCGCGAATTAACTTAAAACCCAAGACATCAAGCGCCACGCTTTCTGAGGCAACGATATACTCTGTGCCTTTATCTGCATCTAGCTTACCAATCACTAAAGGGCGAATGCCATGCGGATCGCGAAACGCTAGCAAGCCAAAATTAGCAATCATAGCCACCACAGCATACGCGCCCTTGCATCGCTTATGCACGCCCGCAACAGCATCAAACGCCATGTCGGTATTCAGTACCGCATTGCGTGAGGTTTTTTCAATTTCGTGGGCTAGAACATTTAGTAACACTTCAGAATCAGAAGAAGTATTAATATGGCGTAAATCTTGGCGGAACATTTCAGATTTCAACTGTTCGGAATTGGTAAGATTGCCGTTATGGCCAAGCACAATGCCAAACGGTGAATTGACATAGAACGGTTGCGCTTCCGCGGCACTGGATGAACCTGCTGTAGGATAGCGCACATGGCCGATGCCAACGTTGCCAATTAGACTGCGCATATGACGTGTTTGAAACACATCCTTCACTAGTCCATTGTTTTTGTGCATAAAAAATGTGTTGCCGTCACATGTCACAATACCAGCAGCGTCTTGACCGCGGTGTTGCAACACCAACAAACCATCATATAACAACTGGTTTACCGGGTTTTTACCAACGATGCCTAAAATTCCACACATAAATTAATGTCCTCTAGACAATTTCGTTATTTAATCATCATGTTAGCTAATCGTACTGAATATGCTGAGCTATAGCCTGTGGCACCCATGGCAAAACCGATTTCACTAACGCTTCTAGTGGCGAGCTAAACATGGCATTTGTCCATCTGGCGTCTTTTGGGAAACTGGTTAACCCTGCCAAAAAAACCAGAACGCAAACGATAATTAGCCCTCGAGCAAAACCAAATAATGCACCTATAAACCGATTAAACCAGTTTAAACCAATTTTCTTAATTAAGCTTGAAAGCGCAATTGAAAGCAAACTCGATACTAACAGTACCCCTAAAAAAAGTATTAAAAATGCAGCTAATACTTTAAGTGATTCGGTCGGAATATCAGCCGGCAATAAAGGTATCAATTGCGCAGTGTAGGTTTTTGCAACATAAATTGCCGCTATCAAGCCTGCTATTGCCAATATCTCACGCACAGCCCCGCGCATCATACTTACGACAATTGAAATGCCTAAAATCAGTAAAACGGTATAATCAAAACTGGTCATTAAACCCTTTTATTGACTAACAACCATACCTGTTAACCCGGCGTCTTTAATATTCTCCAGCGCGATTGCCGCTTCGTTTCTATCACCAAATAATTGAGTACGTAAACGAATTTTTTTACCCTTTTCGGTGTCAATTTTTTCGGTTTGCGATTTATATCCCAAATCACTCAGCTTGCCCTGCAATTGCTTGACGTTAGCTTCGTCTGAAAACACTCCTATTTGTACATAAAATTTATGATTAGCTTCTTCTTTTGGCTTAGCTGTATCTTTTACTGGCGCCTCTTTTTCGGGCATTACCGGAACAGCCTCTAAATTAGCTTTTGGAGCTGACTCAGCAGCAGGCTTCGCCACGTTAATTGTTTCAGCAGCAGATGGCTCAGTGGGTACTATATTTGAGTCAAAATCGGATGAAGTGGCTGGTGTAACAGTTTGCTGATCGCTTGGCATAGTGATGACAGGTTTGTCCTGCGACTGAATCGAGGACCGGTCTTTTAGCACCATCGGCAACACAATCACCATCAACAATACCAGTGCAATTGCACCTACCAAGCGGCGGCGTGCACGCTTTTTAAGATTTATTTCTTGGTCGCTAGATGGATCTCTTTGCATTTTAAATACTTTCAAATATGCGCTATCTTTTAATCTCGGCGCGCTGACATCAGTTTTATGGCGTCTGCAACTGTATAAAACGAACCAAACACGATTATTCTATCATTTTTATCTGCGTCATTATAGGCTGCAGCAAACGCTGTGCGAACCTCAGCATACAGTTGCACAGAGGCTTTATTCACTTGCTTGATAAGAATTTTTTGCAAATCCTGCGCTCTTGCTCCGCGCACAGTATGGATATCGGCTAGATACCACTGTGAAATGTGTGGCGCTACCGTACATATAACACCTTCAATGTCTTTATCTGCTAGCATAGCAAACACCGCCAGTGTATGTCCCGTACAGGGCACCGATTGCAAATTTTTGACCAAGGATCTTGCTGCATGCGGATTATGCGCCACATCCACAATAACAGTGGGATGTGAATGAATTTGTTGAAAGCGACCTGTTAATTTTACTTCTTCTAAAGCCTTATAGATATTGGCTTGCAAGACAGGCAAGATAGGATTTAAATACAGTACAGCACACAAAACACAAGCCGCATTATTTAATTGAAAATCACCAGTCAGACCAAGACTAGGTAATTGCATTTGCATCTTTTCAGTTGAAAATTGCCAGCCTTTCGTAGTTTTTTTTACCTGAAAATCTCGATTAATCAGCTGCAGATGGGCACCGATTTGCGCGGCATAATTGACCAAGCTAATGGGTGGATTTTCATCGCCACAAATAGCCAGCGTATTTGCACGAAAAATGCCAGCTTTTTCAAAACCAATTTTTTCGCGTGTTTCACCTAAATATTCCATATGGTCCAAATCAACCGTTGTCACAATAGCGCAAGCGGGCTCAAAAATATTAACCGCATCCAACCGCCCGCCTAGCCCTACTTCTAAAATGACTATATCTAAGTGAGCTCGGCAAAAATGCCACATTGCAGCGAGTGTACCCATTTCAAAGTAGGTAAGCGCAACCTCACCACGCGCAGCTTCAACTGCCTCAAATGCTGCGCATAATTCTTCGTCAGAGATCTCTTGATGATTAACACGCACACGCTCGTTATAGTTAATGAGATGCGGCGATGTATAACAACCAACGCGATAACCCGCCTCAATATATATTTGGCTAAGCATTTCACAACTTGAGCCCTTACCATTAGTGCCGGCAACCGTAATAATAGGGAAGCCTGACTTCAACTGGAGTTTATCTGCAACTGTTTTGACCCTATCCAAACCCATGGCGATGGGTTTGGGGTTTAAGGCCTCGATAAAAGCCAACCACTCATTTAAACTGTTTGGCTTGGCTAAAGTGTTTATCACGCGGGACAGGAATTGATAAGTTTATGCTGCTTTTGGTGTTCGCATTAAGCTAGATAAGATATTGGCCAATTTTTGACGCATTTCACGTCGATCGACAATTAAATCCACCGCGCCATGCTCTACCAAAAATTCCGCACGCTGAAAGCCCTCTGGCAAGGTTTCACGCACGGTCTGCTCAATCACTCTTGGGCCTGCAAAGCCAATTAAAGCATTTGGTTCAGCAATAATAATATCGCCCAGCATAGCAAAACTCGCGGAAACGCCGCCCATGGTCGGATCCGTTAAGACTGAGATATAAGGCAAGCCTGCTTGAGAAAGCTTGGTAAGCGCTGCACTGGTTTTAGCCATCTGCATCAGTGAAAACAAACCCTCTTGCATGCGCGCACCACCACTGGCCGAGATGCAAATAAAAGGTGTTTTATTCTTGATAGCCGCCTGCACGCCGCGAGCAAAGCGCTCACCCACCACTGAGCCCATCGAACCACCCATAAATTTAAATTCAAACGCCGCTACAACCACACTCAAACCATGAATTTTACCTTGCATGACAATTAACGCATCTTTTTCACCGCCCTCCTTTTGCGCAACTTTCATACGATCTGCATAACTTTTGCTGTCTTTAAATTTTAACGGATCAATTGGCTCCACATTTGCACCGATTTCTACACGTTTTTCTTCTGGATCTAATAGTTGATTTAAACGGTCACGCGCACCAATACGGTTGTGATACCCGCATTTTGGGCATACCTCTGCGTTCGCCTCCAAATCGGTTCTATAAAGCACTGTCATGCAAGATGCGCATTTGCTCCATAGGCCTTCTGGCACATTTCTTCTATTTGCACCAACTGCTCGCTTAATTTTTTGCGGAATTTTATCTAACCAACTCATTTTTTACCCCTTAAGCATCTATTGCCGTACGTAGCTCTAACATTAACTGGCTGATATTTGAAAGCAGATTATCTTCAGTAGATTGCTCAATCGCGACCACCATGCGGCTACCTACCACTACCGCATCGGCAATCACCGCTACTTTTTTTGCTGTGGCAGCATCTTTTACACCGAAGCCTACGCCAATTGGCAGGGTAGTTTTAGTGCGAATTTCTGCAACTCTTGCTTTCACTTCTTCAATGTCCAAATTAGCCGCACCAGTCACACCTTTGAGTGATACATAATACAAAAAGCCACTGGCTTGTTTCACAATTAAATCTACGCGTGCGGCGTCCGAAGTTGGCGATAACAAAAAGATACTATCCATGCCATTGGCTTGTAACGTAGCAATAAAATCTGCACATTCTTCAGGTGGATAATCTACTGTCAACACACCATCAACCCCGGCAGCTTTTGCAGCTAGTGTAAATTTCTCAGCGCCCATTGCTTCGATTGGATTAGCATAACCCATTAATATAATAGGTGTTTTCATGTCTTTTTGACGAAACTCCCTCACCATTTCTAACACGTTTTTCAAACCCACTTTATGTAGCAATGCACGTTCACTCGCACGCTGGATTACCGGCCCATCCGCCATTGGGTCAGAGAAAGGGATGCCTAATTCAATCATATCAGCTCCACTTGCAACCAATGTATGCAATATACTTACGGTGTGTTTTGGATGGGGATCACCCGCGGTTATGTAAGGAATCAAGGCTTTTTTGTTGTTGGCTTTGAGTGCAGAAAAGACAGTTTGAATACGTGACATGAGTTTATTTTTATAAAGTTATATTAGAGAGTTTGGCAACAGTATTAATATCTTTATCACCACGACCAGAAAGATTTACAAGAATGATTTCATCTTTGCGCATGGTTTTAGCCATTTTTTCAGCATGTGCCAGCGCGTGACTGGATTCCAGCGCTGGAATAATCCCCTCGGTTCTGCATAGATTATGAAATGCAGCCAAGGCTTCATCATCAGTAATGGCAACGTATTCTGCGCGCTTAATGTCTTTTAACCATGCGTGCTCCGGACCAACGCCAGGATAATCCAAACCTGCAGAAATTGAATGCGTTTCGATAATATTGCCATCAGTATCTTGCATTAAATAAGTGCGGTTGCCATGTAATACACCCACAGGGCTATTTGCGGTTAGTGGCGCGGCGTGCATGCCTGTTTCTAAGCCATGACCGGCTGCTTCGACACCGATCAAGCGTACATTTGGCACATCAATATACGGATAAAAAATGCCCATGGCATTAGAACCACCACCGACACAAGCCACGATGGCATCTGGCTGACGCCCTACCATTTCCATCATCTGTACTTTGGCCTCGGTACCAATCACCGATTGAAAGTCGCGCACCATCATTGGGTACGGATGTGGGCCAGCGACTGTACCAATAATATAAAAAGTGTTTTCAATGTTGGTCACCCAATCACGCATAGCCTCATTAAGTGCGTCTTTAAGCGTTTTAGAACCACTTTCGACTGGCACAACGGTTGCACCTAACAATTTCATTCTAAATACGTTAGGCGCTTGGCGTTTCACATCCTCGCTACCCATATAAACTACACATTCCAAGCCCAAGCGTGCCGCAATCGTTGCCGTAGCTACACCATGTTGGCCAGCGCCGGTTTCGGCGATCACACGAGGCTTGCCCATGCGCTTAGCCAACAATGCTTGGCCAATGGTGTTGTTCACCTTGTGCGCGCCGGTGTGGTTCAAGTCTTCGCGCTTTAAATAGATTTGTGCGCCACCCACTTTGTTGGTCCAGCGCTCAGCAAAGTAAATCGGGCTTGGGCGACCGACAAAGTGTTTTAAATCATAGGCAAATTCAGCTAAAAATTCAGGATCGTGACGATATTTTTCGTACATTAGGCGCAATTCCTCCAGCGCCTCTACCAAAGTCTCTGCAACAAAAATACCACCGAACTGTCCAAAATGACCGCGTATATCTGGCATGTTATACATCTGCATTAGTCGCTCCTAGTTTTTTCTACTGTGCGCATAAAAGTCACAATCTTTTCTGCATCCTTCACGCCTTTGCTTTGCTCTACGCCACCGCTTACATCCACGGCATAAGGCTGTACCTGCCGAATCGCTGAATCTACATTTTCTGCCGTGAGCCCGCCCGCTAAAATAACCGGCTTTGTCATATTTTTAGGTATCAAATTCCAATCAAACGTTTGCCCTGTACCACCAAATTCAGCTTCATTATACGCATCTAACAACAATGCCCTGGCACTATTAAACTCAGCTGCATATTGTACCAAATTTGTGTCTGTTTTAACGCGGATCGCCTTGTAATACGGCAAGTTTATTTGCTCGCAATCACTTGGTGTTTCGTCACCGTGAAACTGTAAAAGATTCAAGCGCACTTGAGATAGAACTGATTCAATTTCTGCTTTAGGTGCATTCACAAATAAACCTACTATACTCACGAAAGGTGGAATTGCAGCCACAATTATTTGGGCTTGCTCGATAGTCACATAGCGTGGACTTTTTGCATAAAACACTAGGCCAATAGCATCAACGCCTGCATTGGCAGCAGCTAAAGCATCATCCACACGCGTGATGCCGCAAATTTTCACTCTAGTTCTCATGTATTTTTCCATAAAACGTAAGCGTATCTTAAACGCTGATAGAAGTCAGTTAAATCAGCATTAGCTCGCGATGCGTGTTGGGCAAACTCCATTTTTTATCGTATTCAACTCCAGTTAAATATAGGCCATTTGGCGAAAACGTGGGTGGAGACAAAGTGCGGTCCTTTTGCGCTAAAAGGCCTTGTATAAATGCAGGAGGATACTTTCCATTGCCAACGTACACCAATGCTCCCACCATATTACGCACTTGATGCTGTAAAAATGCATTCGCACTAAAATTAAAAATAACATAATCACCATGTGTCTTAAATGACGCCACCTGCAGATTTTTTATCGGAGATTTCGCTTGGCATTCACTGGCTCTAAACGCACTAAAATCGTGTTCACCCTGCAAATAACCAATAGCTTCTTGCATGGCAGAAAAATTCAAAGGTAAATGATACCAACCTGCTTTATATGCATAAATGGCGGGCGATATAGGCTGATTCGCTAATAAATACTGATAATTTCGCAGCTTGGCAGAAAAGCGCGCATGAAACTCCTCATCAACTACTTTTGCCCATAGCACGCGTATGGTTAATGGTAAAAAGGCATTTACTCCACGCACCCAAGCACTCACTGGACGTATAGCTTCTGACTCAAAATGCACTACTTGCATCATGGCATGCACACCTGTATCGGTGCGGCCTGCAGCATATATGCGTATGAAATGTCCCGCAATTTTTGCTAAGGCATTTTCTAAAGAATCCTGAACGCCACATAAACTAGGCTGACTTTGCCAACCACAATACGGTGCGCCATCATACTCAATACCCAAGGCGATACGCATTTATAAAAACACTTTCACAACAAACTTTGTCAACAAAAGAACTGCAAAGCCTATCAATGCATAATCAACCCAAGAGAATATGGGCACTGTAAAGATAATTGAGACCGCTTCATTATCTTGATTTGAATCAATCGTTGTCATCGCCTTCAATCTGTTAAAAAAATCATGGGGGGACTTATTTTCGCGCTGTAACTCCACATAATGTAAAGTTAACCATAGCCGGGTGGCGAAACGCTCTACCTGCAGCCCAAATATTTTTTTTAGTGGCGAAAAGATGAAATAGAAGCCCGAAATTAACTGTTGCTTTGTGTTGAAAACTAAAATTAAAGATATTGCCGCAAGCATCACAACGATTCTGAGAGTTTGCGTAAATCCTGCAGTAATGCCCTCGTAAGTTGGGCTAATAATAAATGGCCAGTCTGCCAAATGCTCCCCTGGCGTATTAAATGCGAATATAACAATCATCACTAAGAAGAACCACCTGAATCGTTTTAAAGATCGTAAAAACTGATGCGTTTTATTAATGAGTAATATTGCTATAAATATTATCAGAACGAGCAATAAAGTATTTAAATTCAGCTGATTAACGACAATCGCAAATATAAAAAAGCTGAGTAATTGTGTAATGATATTGATTCTGAACATCTTAATATTTTATTAGCTTTTAGTTGATTCTGGTTACAAATAAAAAACCGAGCTAGAGCCCGGTTTTTATGAGTGAAATAACAAGAAACTAAGCTATTTTAGCTAACAGATCCTCTGCGCGCTTACGTTGGCTTGCGCCACCTTCTTTCATTACTTCGTCTAATAACTCTTTTGCGCCTTCTTTATCATCCATCTCGATATATGCCACTACTAAATCCAGCTTAGTTTCAACTTCAATTGGCTCATGCTCAGCTAAAGGTGATTCTGTTGATTTGGCAGAACTATTATTAGCGCTGGCACTTGAAGTTGGGTGGCTATCGCTTAAGTCCAAATTAATTGTGTTTAAATCAAACGAGTTTGCCTCAGAAAAATCTTCGTCTTTAAAACTGGAAGCCTCTGGTGATATGGTATGTAACTCAAAATTAAAATTATTTTCGCTTCCACTCTCATCCATTGCGTGGTGAGTATCAATACCACTAAGATCAAGCACTCCTGCCTCTTGAGTTGTCGCTTTTTCCTCAGGTAACTTAAGCTCAGCTAACTTAATTTCATTTAATTCCGGGAAAGACTCTGCCTTTGCAGGTTTAGCTTCAGGCATGAACTGTGGCGCCTCGAATTCATGCACATCTAAATTTGGCATGGTATGGCCAAACTCTGCCGTAGCTATCTGAACTGGCTCCTTTACAATGGATTTTAATTTCTCAGAACTTAGGTCGCCTAGATCAAAATCCATACTGCCGCTATTGTCGAGACTAGCCATCTTACTGGGATCAGCATCTGTTTCCATAGCAAATGGTATGGTATGCGAATCATGTGGCTTCTCATTAGTTTTAGCTAATTCGGCGGGCACAGTTCCTTCGGTCTCTGACTTTCCTAAATCCAAATCTAGAGTATCAACTACCGCGCTCACTGGAGAAGCTAAATGTTGCCCTACCGACTCGTTGTCAAATGTAAAATCCAAATCTTTTTCTGCGGCCAATGGTGAATCAGAAAAATCTGTCGCATCTAATTTGTCACTTTGACCCGTAGATTTGGCGCCAGAACCCGTTGGACTACTGTTTGCCTGATAAAGTGGGTTATTCGGCTCTAGTTTAATGCCGATTTCTGCAACCTTTGCCCACGTTGGATCTTCCGCACCCAAAGTAGTGTAAAGTTCTCCAGAAATGGTTTCAAATGCCGATATATTCTTGCTGGCAGCATACATTTCTAGTAATTTTAAGTGCAGCTCATACCGTTTTGGTTCTTTTGAAATCGCGTCTTTTAGGATTTCTTCGGCTTGTGCGTCACGTCCATAGGCCATATAGACTTCAGCTTCTGCAATCGGGTCAACGTCATTGGTGTCAATCATGCCGCCGTTAGCACTTTGTGAGAAGTCAGTTAAGAACGAGGTATCACCCGTATCAACACTGGCGCTTGCAGTATTGCCGAATACCGTATTGGCTTTTAGGCCGCCGGAAGTCATAATCCCTTGCTCAAAATCAGCCAAGCTGCGTTCACGTTTTTTTCGCAAATACATCCAGCCACCACCCAGTAAAGCCAGCAAGCCCCCAGCTGGTAAAAGCAACGTTGAATCTAGCCCACCAAGAATACTGTCTAAAAAACTTTGCTCCGGGGCTGCTGCTGGCACAGCCTTAGCCATTGGTTTTGGATTTTTAGCGTTAGTAGGGGCAGCAGCCTCGGCTTTAGTCGGCTCCACTGGTTTAGCCTGCTCGACTGGTTTTGCCTGTTCGGAAGGGGCTGCAACAATTTCTGCAGGTTTGACCTGTTGTTTATCTGCAGCAGCTTGCGTTTCAGCTTTCTTCTGCAAGTCTGCCATCGCACCATTTTTCAGTGCTAACAGTTTTTGCATATCTGCTATTTGTTTTTCGAGTGCAGCTGTTCTATCTTGAGCCTCTTTTACGCTTTTTTCACGTGCTGTTGATTCTTCTTGTAGTGCTGTGATTTTATCTTGTAATGATTTTGTATTTTCTGCGCTGGCTTTTGAAGCAGCCGCATCGCCTGCAGAAAGCTTAACCACATCTTTTGGACCTGTAGTCGCTGGCGTTGATTTATCTTCAGCCGCACTTTTAATTTTACCGCCCGCTGATTGGGTATTGGCTTCAGCTTCACTTGGTGCCGCGGCTGCCACCATTCCACCTAATTTATTACGGTAGGCATTCCAATTTGCTGTTTGAACTTTTATTTCACTTGAAGCTTCTTTTCGAGAAATTGCGCTTAGCGTTTCCTCTGAAGGCTGGCGAACAATCTGCCCGACCTTTAAACGATTCATGTTGTTGCCCTGAAACGCATTCGGGTTAGTTTGATACAACCCAACCAACATTTGTTCAAGACTTATTCCCTCAGGTTTCATATCATGCGCTATTTTTGCTAGCGTATCACCACTCTGTGTTACATATTGCTGACCTGATGCATCGGTAGTAACTACCATATCATCATTAAGTTTGGCCTTTTTTGCGCGTTTATTTGATTTTTTTGAACCTGATAATGGGCTGGTCATTGTGTTGCCAGTCATTTGGTTGTTTTGTGCTACATTATTTTGTGTTGAACCACTTGGCCTAACTACGGGGGCCTGTGTGGTTTGACTTTCCTGTGTACTAGTATCCGATTCACCTTGATAGCCTGGCGGATCTAGCAAAACGGTGTATTCTCGCAGCAGGCGGCCCGAAGCCCAGTCTACCTGAATGAGCATATCCAAAAATGGCTCACTGATAGGTTGAGCCGATTTTAATTTTAATATAGGTGCACCAGAGGCGTTTTTAGCAATTTCAACTTTGACAGTGTTAAGGGAAGCAGTTTTCTCAATACCTTGAGTAGCATAGGCCTCATCAGAGGCAATGGCCGCAGTTATGCTGCTAAGCTCTTCAGGAGTGGCCGAAATAAGTTCTATATCTGCTTTGAGTGGTTCGCCCAAGCCAGACATTACATTGAGTTTGCCCAGTCCCGCTGCAAAAACTGAAATTGGCACTAAAGCCATGCATAAGGCTACGCTTATTCGCTTTAATTTTGAGTTATGCACTATCCCACCCTTAATTTACTAAAATATTGCAATAACAAAAATAACATCAATTAGTTAGAGATGCAAGCTCATAATACACATTATATTCAGTAGCTATGTGTTTGTAAGTGAGTAGTGTTGGTTTTTTTCAACGTTTATCACCAAATTCATGTGTTTTAATGCGCTATCAATATACGCAACATACGGCGCAAAGGCTCTGCAGCACCCCATAACAACTGATCTCCCACAGTAAATGCAGAGATGTAATCATTACCCATACTTAACTTACGCAAACGTCCCACAGGAGTAATAAGTTTACCTGTCACTGCAGTTGGAGTGAGTTCACGCATGCTTGCCAGGCGCTCATTAGGAACTACTTTCGCCCATTCGTTCGCCTCAGCCAACATTTGGCTGATTTCATCCAAAGGTACATCTTTTTTAAGTTTTATTGTCATGGCCTGGCTATGGCAACGCATCGCGCCAATGCGTACGCACAGGCCGTCGATTGGAATTGGGTTATCGCTAAGACCTAATATTTTATTGGTCTCCGCACCACCTTTCCATTCTTCTTTGCTTTGGCCGTTTCCTAAGTCGCTATCAATCCAAGGAATTAAACTGCCAGCCAACGGCACGCCAAAGTTAGCAGTTGGAAACGAAGCATCTCGCAAAGTACCCGCCACTTCACGGTCGATATCCAAAATCGCCGATGCTGGGTCTTTCAAAAACTCACTTGCTACGCGATGCGCTTCACCCATTTGATTCAGCAATTCACGCATGTTTTGCGCACCCGCGCCCGAAGCGGCTTGATAAGTCATCGATGTGACCCATTGCACCAACTTCGCTTTGAATAAGCCATTCAAAGCCATTAACATGAGCGAAACGGTACAATTTCCTCCCACCCAGTTTTTGCCACCTTTATGAAGTGCATTTTCAATCACATGCAGGTTCACTGGGTCCAGCACTATCACCGCATCTTTTTCCATGCGTAATGTAGAAGCCGCATCTATCCAATGGCCAGCCCAGCCAGCTTTTCTTAGTCGCGGGTAAATTTCGCTGGTATAGTCACCACCTTGGCATGAAACAATCGCGTCCATTTGTGCAAGGTCAGCAATATTTTTTGCATCTTTTAGAGGCGCAGAATCTTTACTGACATTTGGTGCAGCGCTGCCTACTTGTGACGTAGAAAAGAATTGCGGCTCGATTTCTCCAAAGTCATTTTCTTCCATCATGCGTTGCATAAGCACACTGCCCACCATACCGCGCCAGCCTACAAAACCAACTCTCAACATCTTAATATCCTCATAAATCCATTTTGTGAGCAATTCACTTCATCACGCGTTCGCTCAATCCCTTGCCTATTACACAACATATATCTTCGTCTTTCGCTCCGCGGCCTCTCGCGTTTCGTCTCGCGAAATGCATTTTTGAAGACATTAAGTTAATTCTATCTAATGATACGAAGCACAGCCTAATTCACCTAATCACGAAAATTCCCAAATTTCAGCGGAAAATCCGTCACACTTTTTTTCACGAACGCAATTGCGTCCTGCAACATATCGCGCTTTGCACCATTCACGCGTACCGTGTCTCCCTGAATGCTCGCCTGCACTTTCATGCCAGAATCTTTAATCAATTTAGTGATACGCTTGGCAAGCTCCGAGTCAATTCCAGCGCGAATTTTTAGCTCTTGTTTAACTTTATTACCACCAATTTTTTGCACTTCTTTGTGCTCTAAGCGCTTGGTAGAATCAGGTTCTTTTTTCTCCATGCCAGGCAACAAAATATCTTTAATTTGATCCAGCTGAAAATCATTATCACCAAGCAAAGTAATCAAATTGTCTTTTTCGTTCAGCTCAACCTTGGCCGACGTACCTTTAAAATCATAGCGATTGGTAATCTGCTTACCCGCCGTATCAACCGCGTTTTTCAGCGCGACCATATCGACTTCGGACGAAATATCAAATGACGGCATATCAAATCCTTTTAAAAACTAAATCATTCCACTTAAAACAGATGCACTGAAGCCAAGTATTTATGAGGCTTACAGAACGTATCTTTATTCAAAATGACAGACGTAATCCAATGTTTCAATCGTTTCAATATCAAAACTTGAATTACCAGGCACCGTAAATTTCTCGCCAGCACTATAAGTTTTCCAGGCATCTTCACCTTTTAGTCGTACTTTACAAACACCCGCATTGATTTCCATTAACTCAGGTGTAGCAGTGTTGAAAGTGAGCGAACTTGGAAAAATCACACCTATCGTGCTTCGCGTGCCATTCGGGAACATCACAGTATGGCTCACGCATTTACCGTCAAAGAAAACGTTGGCCTTCTTTTTCACACTCACATTATCAAATTGTGCCATGGTTCTTCTTTCCAATTAACTTAAAATTGTATTATCGCTAAAATTGCGCTTGCTGCCTACATTGCGGCGACGATTTGGTCGCCCATTTCACTGCAACTCACGCGCTTCATGCCTTCTTCGAAGATATCCCCCGTACGGTAGCCCGCAGCCAACACTTTTTTCACCGCATTCTCAATGCGTACGGCAGCAACTTCGTTATCAAACGTATAGCGCAACATCATCGCGGTGGAAAGAATAGTCGCAATCGGATTTGCGAGGTTTTTGCCAGCGATATCAGGCGCAGAACCATGCGAAGGTTCGTACAAGCCTTTTTTGGTCTCATTCAACGAAGCCGAAGCCAGCATGCCAATGGATCCGGTAAGCATAGAAGCCTCGTCCGACAAAATGTCGCCGAAAATATTGCCGGTCACCATCACGTCAAACTGTTTCGGGTTGCGAATGAGCTGCATAGCGGCGTTATCTACGTACATGTGGCTGAGTTCGACTTCCGGGTACTCTTTCGCAACATCAATAACGATTTCCTTCCAGAACTCGGTAGTTTCGAGTACATTAGCTTTATCTACAGAACACAGTTTTTTCTTACGCTTCATAGCGATACCGAAAGCCACGTGCGCAATGCGGCGCACCTCGGGCTCGCTATACATCATGGTGTTAAAGCCTTCGCGCTCACCTTTTTCATTTGTTCGCATGCCGCGTGGTTGGCCGAAATACACGTCGCCCGTCAGCTCACGCACAATCATAATATCCAAACCAGCTACAACTTCCGGCTTCAATGTTGAAGCATTTGCTAACTCTGGATACAGCACTGCGGGACGAAGGTTGGCGAATAAGCCTAAATCTTTGCGAATCGCCAAAAGGCCGCGCTCCGGGCGCAGCGGACGGTCTAGTGTATCGTATTGTGGCCCGCCAACAGCTCCAAGCAACACAGCATCCGCATCACGGCAAACTTTCTGTGTAAACTCAGGGTAAGGCTGGCCATATTGATCATAAGCCTGGCCGCCCAATGGCGCTTCGACAAACGTCATGGCCAAACCTTCTTTTTTCAGTACTTCCAACACGCGCATGGCTTGCGCGATAATTTCCGGACCGATGCCGTCACCCGGCAGAACTGCGATTTTCATTCAAATTTCCTTTTAAAAAATTATGCAAAAAGCCAGGGCTGGGTTTTTTTGTGTTTATCCTCAAACGCCCTAATTTCATCCGCGTGCATCAACGTTAAACCAATTTCATCCAAGCCATTCAACAAGCAGTGCTTGCGATGCGGCGTAATTTCAAAGCCAAACGACTGGCCAGATGGCAGCGTGACGGTTTGCGAAGCTAAATCGACATTAAGACTATAGCCAACAGTTTCTTGACATTCTCTAAACAACTGGTCGACTATGGCGTGATTGGCAACAATCGGTAATATGCCATTTTTATAACAATTGCTAAAGAAAATATCGGCAAAGCTTGCTGCAATGATGACGCGAAAACCATAGTCCTCAATCGCCCATGGCGCATGCTCTCGCGAGGAGCCACAACCAAAATTTTCACGCGCGACCAACACTTGCGCGCCTTTGTAGCGCGGTTGGTTCAGCACAAAATCCTTGTTGAGCGGACGTGTGCTGCAATCCATGCCAGGTTCGCCATAATTTGTGTAACGCCATTCGTCAAACAAATACGGTCCGAAGCCAGAACGCTTAATCGACTTCAAAAATTGCTTTGGTATAATCGCGTCAGTATCAATATTGGCACGGTCTAGCGGGCAAACCAGTCCGTCTATCTGCGTAAATGCTTTCATTTTTTTCTCCCTAAATCGTGCGCACATCAACAAAATGACCAGCGATCGCCGCAGCGGCAGCCATTTCCGGGCTCACCAAATGCGTGCGTCCGCCTGGTCCTTGGCGACCTTCAAAATTACGGTTGGAAGTCGAAGCACAGCGCTCGCCCGCACTCAGTCGGTCGGCGTTCATTGCTAAGCACATCGAACAGCCCGGCTCCCGCCATTCAAAGCCCGCATCGAGAAAAATCTTATCTAACCCCTCTTCTTCCGCTTGACGTTTGACAATACCAGAGCCCGGCACCACCATTGCCAATTCTATGCTGCTGGCAATTTTCTTGCCTTTCACCATGCTTGCTGCGGCGCGCAAATCCTCTATTCGAGAATTGGTGCATGAGCCAATAAAAATTTTATCGAGCTTAATATCTTCAATCAACGTGTTTGCGCTCAATCCCATGTATTTAAGCGCGTTTTCGATACTCGCACGCTTGGTTGCATCGGCTTCTTTCAAGGGGTCAGGCACACGCCCGCCAATCGGCAACACTTGCTCAGGCGAAGTACCCCAAGTCACCTGAGGCTCAATTTTATCACCATGCAATTCCACCACCGCGTCAAATTCCGCATTAGGCTCGGTCTGCAAGGTACTCCAATACGCCACTGCGTTATCCCAATCCGCACCTTTTGGCGCATACTTGCGTCCTTTGAGGTAAGCCACAGTCTTTTCATCCGGAGCAATAATGCCGGCGCGCGCACCTGCTTCAATTGCCATATTACAGATGGTCATACGGCCTTCCATCGAAAGCGCGCGTATCACTTCACCTCCGAACTCAATCGCAAAGCCATTGCCACCTGCGGTGCCGATTCTGCCAATCACAGCCAGCGCTACGTCTTTCGCGGTCACGCCTTTGCCAAGTTTGCCATCCACTTTCACCAACATGCGTTTAGATTTTTTCGCAATCAAAGTTTGTGTGGCGAGCACATGCTCCACCTCGGACGTGCCAATGCCTTGGGCCAAAGCGCCAAATGCGCCGTGTGTGCTAGTGTGTGAATCGCCACATACCACGGTCATGCCAGGCAAGGTAGTGCCGTTCTCTGGCCCGATGACGTGGATAATGCCTTGGTTAACATCCTTGAATGGAAAATACACCAATGCGCCGAATTCCTTGATGTTGCTGTCGAGCGTCTCCACCTGCAAGCGCGAAATCGGATCTTCGATGCCCTTATCCCAGTCTTTTGTCGGCGTATTATGGTCAGGATTCGCAACAATGCTACCATTGCGCCACACCTTTCGACCAGCGATGCGCAAGCCTTCAAAGGCCTGTGGGCTGGTCACTTCGTGCACCAGATGACGGTCGATATAAATCAAGCAAGTGCCATCGGCATCCTCATGCACAAGATGCGATTCCCACAATTTATCGTATAACGTTTTTCCTGCCATGGTGTAACTCCTTCAAAAATCTTTAAACTTACAAACTTTATGTTTGCGTGTCTAGCATCAGCTTGTATTCAATCGCATCCAGCATCGCGCGCCAAGAGGCATCAATAATATCGGTCGAAACGCCAACAGTTGTCCATGAAGCATGTTGGTCTGCCGATTCAATCAGCACGCGCACCTTGGCCGCCGTTGCTTTGTCAGAATCCAGAACGCGCACTTTGTAATCAATCAACTTAACATCTTTAATTGCCGGATAAAAGCGCTCCAGCGCCTTGCGCACGGCCTTATCTAGGGCATTCACAGGCCCATCGCCCACACCGGTAGTGATTTCCTCCTCATCGCCGACGGCAATCCTAACCGTCGCAGAAGAGTTGACTCCATCCGCTGAAGGGGCATGTGTGCTCACTTTATATTCTTTTAACCTAAAAAATGGCTCATGCTTTCCCAACAAACGCATCACTAGTAACTCAAACGAACTTTCCGCGCTTTCAAACTGATAACCTTCATGCTCCAAAGACTTGAGATGCTCTAAAATACGTTTGGTTTCTGGAGAATCCTTACTCAACGCTGGATCAACCGCATTAATCTTTGCAAGCAAGGCGCTGCGCCCGGCCACTTCAGACACCAAAATATGTCGCACATTGCCAATTTGTTCCGGGTTAATGTGCTCGTAAGAAATTGGGTTCTTACTCACCGCGTCAATGTGCATGCCGCCTTTGTGCGAAAAGGCGTCATTGCCCACATACGGCGCCTTATCGTTAAACGTCATATTGGCCACTTCGCTCACAAAACGCGCCGCAGAAGTGAGTTCCGCCATGTTCCCCCGCGGAATACAATTTAAACCTAATTTCAACTGCAAATTCGGGATAATCGAACATAGGTTCGCGTTACCGCAGCGCTCGCCGATGCCGTTCATCGTGCCCTGCACCTGCACCGCACCCGCCTGCACAGCGGCAATAGAGTTGGCCACTGCCATTTCACAATCGTTGTGGCAATGAATACCCACTTTCAATTTAAAACGCGAAACCACTGTTTCAGTGATTTCAGACACCTCATTTGGGAACGTCCCGCCATTAGTATCGCACAAGCAAAGCACGCTGGCACCTGCATCCGCGGCCGCTTGCAGCGTTTGCATGGCATAGCTCGCGTTGGCTTTATAGCCATCAAAGAAATGTTCAGCGTCGAACACCACTTCCTTGCCTTGACTCGCCAAAAAAGCCACCGTATCGGCAATCATGTTCAAGTTTTCTTCCAAGCTCGTGCGCAAAATATCAGTAACTTGGTAATCCCAACTTTTGCCAAAAATCGCCACTGCGTTTGTATTTGCTAGCAAAAGAGACTGCAAATTGCGGTCCTCCGCAGCAATTGCGCCTACTTTGCGCGTGCTGCCGAAGGCGATGATTTTCGCGTGCTTTAATTTGAGCGCACTGACCTGTTCAAAAAACTCCAAATCTTTCGGGTTAGAACCAGGATTGCCCGCTTCTATATAGCCGATGCCGAGTTCGTCCAGCCGCTGCACGATTTTGAGCTTATCCTCAACTGTGAACGAAACACCTTGCGCTTGCGCGCCATCGCGTAGCGTAGAATCGTATGCAACTACTTGATTCATTGAGCTTTATTTCTTCCTGCTCTTCAAGTTCGCAGCAATACGCATCCGCAACGCATTCAGCTTGATAAAACCGCCTGCATCTTTTTGGTCATATGCGCCTTCGTCATCTTCAAAAGTCGCGATGGAAGAATCGAACAATGAATCGGTTTTGCTATCGCGTCCAGCCACAATCACATTGCCCTTGTATAGTTTCAGCCGCACCCAGCCATTTACCGACTTTTGCGTATGGTCAATAAGCGTCTGCAACGCCAGCCGCTCCGGACTCCACCAATACCCGTTGTAAATCATGCTCGCATAACGTGGCATCAAATCATCTTTTAAATGCGCTACTTCCCTATCTAAAGTCAGGCTTTCAATCGCACGATGCGCTTTGAGCATAATCGTGCCGCCAGGCGTCTCATAACAACCACGCGACTTCATACCCACATAACGATTCTCGACCAAATCTAAACGACCAATACCGTATTTACCGCCCAGTTTATTTAACTGTGCTAACAAATCATGTGGCTTCATTGCCTCGCCATTTAATGCCACTGGGTCACCATTGACATAATCAATGTCTAAATACTCAGCTGCATCTGGCGCATTTTCTGGTGATACACTCCAGCGCCACATACTTTCTTCGGCCTCTGCGGCGGGGTCTTCCAAATGACGGCCTTCATAAGAGATATGCAGCAAGTTAGCATCCATGCTATATGGGCTACCACCTTGTTTGTGCTTCATCTCTACTGGAATACCATGCTTCTCCGCGTAGCTCATGAGTTTTTCGCGGCTCAACAAATCCCACTCGCGCCATGGTGCAATGATATGAATATTAGGATTGAGCGCATATGCACCCAACTCAAAACGCACTTGGTCGTTACCTTTGCCGGTTGCGCCATGTGAAATCGCATCTGCTTTGGTTTCTGCTGCGATTTCAATCAGTCGTTTAGCAATTAACGGGCGAGCAATCGATGTTCCCAATAAATATTCGCCCTCATACACAGTATTAGCGCGAAACATCGGGAACACGAAATCACGCACAAATTCTTCGCGCAAGTCATCAATGTAAATCTCTTTAACGCCCGCTATTTTGGCTTTACTGCGTGCCGGCTCCAACTCTTCACCCTGACCTAAATCCGCAGTAAAAGTCACTACTTCACATTTGTACTCATCTTGTAGCCATTTCAAAATCACGGAGGTATCAAGACCACCCGAATAGGCTAATACGACTTTATTAATTTTACTCATTTAACTTTTCCTAACAACAAATACTCCATGAGGGCTTTTTGTACGTGAAGACGATTCTCCGCCTCATCCCACACTACGGATTGCGCTCCATCAATCACTTCCGCAGCAACCTCTTCGCCACGATGTGCGGGCAAACAATGCATAAATAACGCATTTTTATTTGCTGCGCGCATCATATCGCTGTCTACTTGCCAATCGGCGAAGTCTTTTAAGCGCTCTTCATTTTCCGCCTCAAAACCCATTGATGTCCAAACGTCGGTTGTCACCAAATCCGCACAACGTGCGGCTTGCATTGGGTCGGCAAACTCTTCGTAGTGATCATGCCCATATAGATTGGCACGCTCCTGCTCAACTTCATAGCCTGGTGGTGTAGAAACATGCACATTAAAGTCCAACACCTCAGCCGCTTGCAGCCAAGTGTTGCACACGTTATTGCTATCTCCAATCCACGCCACGGTTTTACCTTGAATTGATCCCCGATGCTCAATATACGTAAAAATATCCGCCAAAATCTGACAAGGGTGATACTCATTAGTCAACCCGTTAATCACCGGAACACGCGAATTTGCAGCAAAACGCTCGATGATCTCTTGCTCAAAGGTACGAATCATCACAATATCGCTCATGCGTGAAATCACCTGCGCTGCATCTTCCACCGGTTCGCCGCGCCCTAATTGCGAATCACGCGTATTCAAATAAATTGCCGAGCCGCCTAATTGATGCATGCCCGCTTCAAATGACAAGCGCGTACGTGTGCTGGCTTTTTCAAAAATCATCACCAGCGTTCTATCTTGTAACGGCCAGTATTGCTTATAACTTTTAAATTGCCCTTTAATCCAAGCCGCACGGGCAAAGATATGATTTAACTCATCTGTCGTTAAATCGTTAAACTGTAAAAAATGTTTAATTGTAGCCATATTACTCAACTTTAAATTTACTGGCTTAAAAACTGCTTAATCAACACGGACAAACGCGCCGCTAGCTCATTCGCTTCAGCTTCGCTGATGACTAAAGGTGGCAACAAACGCACTACTTTTTCTGCTGTGACGTTAATTAACAATTTAGTCTCTAATGCCATTTTCACTAACTCGGCACACGATCTATCCAATTCAATGCCAATCATCAAACCCGCATTGCGAATACTCACAACACCTTTGGCAGCCCCAGCCACATCACTCAAGGTGGCTCTTAATTGCGCGCAAATCAAATCACCCATTTTATGGGCATTTTCGCGCAACTTTTCGTCTTGAATCACATTCAGTGTAGTTAATCCAGCCGTAGTTGCAAGCGGGTTACCGCCAAATGTAGAGCCATGTTTGCCTGGTGTAAATATATCTGCAGCTGTGCCTTTTGCCACACACGCACCAATCGGCACGCCTGAACCCAAACCTTTGGCTAACGTCATTACGTCTGGGGTCATACCGGTATGCTGAAAAGCAAACCAAGTGCCAGTGCGACCAATGCCGCTTTGCACTTCGTCCAACATCATCAGCCAGCCATTATCATCGCATACCTTGCGCAAACCTTGTAAATACGCCGCCATATCAGCAGGAATCTGTACGCCACCCTCGCCTTGCACAGGCTCGACCAAAATCGCTACAACGTTATTTTTGCGTGATGCAATTTGTTTTACCGCTTCTAAATCGTCATACGGAACACGAATAAAGCCCGAAACTAAAGGCTCAAAACCCGCTTGAGCTTTACGATTACCCGTAGCTGAGAGCGTTGCCATAGTTCGGCCATGAAATGAGCGCTCCATCACAATTATTTCAGGCGTATCAATGCCCTTATTGTGACCATAAAGCCGCGCAAGTTTAATTGCTGCCTCGTTGGCTTCGCAACCTGAGTTGCAGAAAAACACGTTATCCATGCCTGATATTTCAGCTAATTTATCCGCCAAGGCTTCTTGTTCAGCAATGTGATAAATATTAGATACGTGGATAAGCTTCGCCGCTTGCCCGCTTATCGCCTTCACCAACTTTGGATGTGCGTGACCAAGTCCATTTACTGCAACGCCAGCAAGCGCGTCGAGATATTTATTGCCATGGTCGTCCCATAACCATATACCTTCACCATGAGTGAAAATTACAGGTTGGCGATTATATGTGTTCATTAAGTGTGACATAAATACATTAAACCCAAAAAGAAAAACGGCGGCTAAGGCCGCCGTCATAGCCTAAAATTTTACTACAAACCAAGTACGGCGCGATGGCTTAATCCGTTTGCCATGAAAAACAGCATTGGGATTGAAAGCATCATATTAGTTCGTGATGCTAACATTGCCACACGACGTGCTTTCGCTTTTACATCGTCAGCAGCTGGCACCATGCCTAAAATCTTTTGTTGATTAGGCCAAATCAGTACCCAAACATTGAATAACATAATAGTACCTAACCATGCTCCGATACCAATACCTTCAAAGCCATTCCGCAGCATGAATGCATCCGCCAGATTTGGGCCTAACAATGCTGCGCCTGCCAGCCATGTCACCACAGCCGACCAACGAAACCATAGCAATGCTCGCGGTGCAACATGTTTGGTGATACCCGCGGCAGTGCCATCAGCACCTGCATCTTTAAGCGCGGCCATTTGCACCAAATTGAAATAATAAAGCAAGCCAATCCAAGTAATGCCTGCAAGAAAGTGAATCCAACGTGCTATTGCGGGTAATAATTCCATGCTACACCCCAGCCACTAAAAAATTCTTCAGAAAAAACACCAATACTACAGTGAGTATTAATCCAGAAATAATCGTGCCTGTAACAGATTCTAATGGGTTTTTCATTGCAACTGCTCCTTAATGAATATTTTTAGTTTAGTTAGGCTCGAGATTAACGCAAAAGCCTCAATTTAGCAAGATTATGCACACAAAACATTAGCTTAATTGCAATTTTGTTTTGCCTCTAAAAAAGGTTTTATCCGAGCTAGCGTGTCAGGATGGGAAGAAAGCATTTCACTCACGACATCCTGACGTTGATGTGATAGTAAAGTTTTAGGTTGTTTATCACTGCCCCCCTTTTTATCGTTGACAGCAAGCATTTGATTTTCAAGTCCCTGCAAAATATCAGCAAACGCTTTGGGCGGCAAACAGGCTTTTTGCATGGCATTAAGTGCAAACATATCCGCTTCGGTTTCATGCTCACGTGAATAGCGCATTTGTATCAGAGCCGCCGGCAACCCAGAACCCACTGAGCTCACATCTCCTGTCACTGCGGCTAATATCAAGCCCGACAACACACCTTGCAAGCTTTGCCTAAATGCATGACGCATTTTTACATGCCCCATCTCATGCGCTAAAACGGCAACAATTTCGGTGTCATTTTTTGATAATGCAACAATTTCATCGGTCACCACCATAATCCCGCCGGGCAGCGCAAACGCATTAGCACCAATCACCCCACCCTGTCTAAACTCTAAACGATAATGCGGGCAATCACCGATTGCCGTACACAAATGATTCAGTGCAGTGGAAATACTGGTCTTGCGTGCCGGATCGGTCTTGCTCGGCGAAAAATAGCCAACGCGGCTATCCAATCCCTGTAAGGCTTGCTCGCCTAATTTTTCTTCCATCGCCGGCGGCGTAGCATTTGCTACATATTCGGCCAATTTTGGCACGCCAAACTGCAAAAATATCCAGCCCAACAATACAGTCATGAGTACAGAGGCCAACATCCAACCGAGATGATTCTCTAAATAGTGCAAACCGCGCCAAAATGCGCTGGCTTTAGTGGAGATTACCGCTTCAAGCTCGCTAATATCAAATGCTTCAAGCCTGCCGCCATTAGGCAAATCTATCAAGCGCTTGGCCCCTCCCAGCTTGGCTTGCACATTTAAGTCAATCAAATTAAAGCTAAGTTTATCGCCATCCGCTTCAAATGTGATGTTTTTGGCATGCTCTGAAACCCGCACCAATACAGGCTTGCAGCGCGAGCTTAAGCCATCGAAATAATTTGCTTGAAATGTCATTTATTCCCCAAAAGAAAGTACTTATCCAAATGACAAATCGACGTCAAACATATCAGCAATTTCTTCACCCGTGGCTTTCACTTCGTCTTTTTTGTCACCCACAAATTGGTCAAAATCGACATCGCCAACAATTTGCAATTTATTAGCACGGTAGCGCGCCATACGAATTTGCGCCCACGGCGTAGCGAGGCCAAACGTGAGCATAATCACCACCATGTTGCTGAAATAAAGCCAAAAGAAATCGCGTACACGTAAACTACTTTTAAATGACAGTTTATCCAGTGTCGTGTTGTTCCAAATCAAGTTGCCAATACGTGCTTGAAAGTAGCCCAAAAAGCCAAAAACAAGCAACCCATACAATAATATACCCCCTAGAACTGCCAACCATGCTAGCGGGCTGGTAAGCCATTCTTTCATCTTATTTTGCGCAGCCTGTTTCTGTTGCTGCTTCATCGCTTCCTCAAGTGCTTTTACTTGTGCTGCAGTCACTTCATGAGTCGCTACAGCGCCTGGTTGTCTGTCGGCCGCTTGCTTTGGAACAGCTTCATCTTGAGCCTCAACAGCAGGCGCTGCGGCCGATTCGGTCGTTGATGCTGGCGCTGAGTCTAGTGCAGGTGCTGGTGCAATTTCCGCTGGGACGTTATCAGAATACACACGCTCAACCCTTAGAGTTGCTACTGGTGCATCGTTTACTGGGGTCTCGTTTACTGATGCATCGTTAGCTGCCAGCACTAGTTTGGCTTGCTCATTAATAGATGCAAACGCCTGCACATTTGGAATGCTAAACGCAGCGTGAGGTGCTGCAGCCGCTTTTACTTTATTGACATAACTCTGATAGGCAGGAATCACAATCGCCGCCAAAATACCAATCAACGGCACAATAAAAACAATGAGATACACCTTATAAAACTGCTTAACCACGCGACTCATATTAAATTGGCTTAAGCCAAAGCGATGATTATTCATTAAAAATTGTTTGCGCTCGTGCGCCGCATAAGGTGCCAACAAACCTAGTGTTAAGCCAGTCAAGATAGGCAATTTCATATATACGCGCGCTGCTTGGCGCACTGTTCCCACAAAATCAAAGCGCAAACCACGGTGGCTAGTATTACGTGAATTAAAAATAGAGCCTCTCACTACCAGCCAAGGCAGCGCAAGAAAAAACAGCAACACTACGATGCCTGCTAATATTGGGCTGCTGCTTTTGCCGTATACATACAGCGCAAACAAAATAAACGCGATAATGCGGCCTTTTAAAATAGCCATTGGATTGGCGTGGTAATCAAACCCTACATTGTCAATTAATGTGTTGTTATAAAAGTATTTTTTACGGCGTACTTTGGCCCAGGCCGAATAAATACCAATGGTAAATAGACTCAACAATAAATTAACAATCCAAATTCCAAAATACTCACCTGCTTTGCCTTCAAACATAATGGGGGTGGTCTTTTGTGACACAACGTTTTGATTTGCAATTTCCATGCGTTTCCATCCCTGTTTTTTGTTGTTATTGTATTTATTAAAGTGTACCTGATTTGACCATTTTGGTATATTTTAGGTTTTGCTCGACTCTACATGAAACTACCCAACCTAAAAAGCTTATGGATGCTGGTCGCTGCACTGGGCTTTGCCATTATGGGCACGCTGGTAAAAATAGGCGCAGCTAAATTCAGCAGTGCTGAATTGGTGTTTTACCGCTCTGCATTTGGCTTGGCAGCAATTTACGCTTATATTTTCGCCAGAAAATTACCACTGAAAACACCTGTCATGGCTAAGCAAATGTCACGCGCTTTGATGGGTTTTGCTTCGTTGGTGCTTTTTTTCTACGCCATTGCACACTTGGCTTTAGCTACTGCAATTACGCTCAACTATACTTCGCCCTTATTTTTAGCGCTGTTTATGCCATTTTTTCTACAAAAAGAACATAAAAAAAACTTACCGAAAAAAGGATTGTATATAGCAGTTGCGTTGGGATTTATCGGTGTTGTGCTGCTTTTAAAACCCACATTAAATGGCAAAGACGCTCTGGCAGGCGCATTGGGATTGCTTTCAGGAATTGGCGCGGCGTTAGCTTATGTACATGTGAAGCAGCTGGGCAACGTAAACGAACCAGATTGGCGTACGGTATTTTACTTTACGCTTGTCTCAACTATTGGCGCGGGTATTTGGATGTTATTGCAACAGTTTACCCCGATAAGTTGGCAGGATTTACCGTTGCTACTAGGCTTAGGCGTATCGGCCACCATAGCGCAGCTTGCCCTCACGCGCGCCTATCGCACTGGTAGCACGCTTACGGTAGCGAGTTTGGCTTATGTGACCGTAGTGTTGGCAAGCTTATTCGGTGTTTTGTTGTGGCAAGAACAGCTTTCATTATCAGAATGGCTAGCCATTGGTTTAATCATCATAAGCGGCATTATTAGCGTTCACGCAACACAAACCACAAAATAATGTTGCCAACTCATTCTGCCAACACAAAGTGCTAGACATTTCAACAAGTTAGCAGTAATCTGAACTTTCCGCGTTATAAATGTAGGCTTAGTTTTAATGGTTAAGTCTTATATTACTTTTAGGTATATAACATTGTTTGCAGCGTCTTGCCTGCTCTGCAGTTGCCTTGGCGGTACAGTTGCGCAGCAAATCGTAAGCGCGATCGCCACTCGAGTTGCAGATAAAGCGGTTTCCAACGCTATAGATGCAAAAGAAAAACGAGACAATGAAGCCTTGCTGAATGCGCCGCCAGACCCATACATGGTCGCTTTTGTCAATTCAGCGTTTGAAGAGGTTAAGCCCATCGCCGAGCCGCTACCCGAACAAATAGAGGAAACTGAAACACCAATTCAAATAGTACAAAGTAGTCAGCTAGTGCGTGTCGAGCTGTTTAACTTACTCACAGGTGAAGATAAAGCGGCAGTTTACGAAAATGCGCGTTTGATGGGCGCGACCAGTTTGCCTCAGAAACGCGAATGGCCTAGCTGGAGCGTAGCCACAGGCGTGGTAGAAAAAGACAAGAAAATAATCACTTTTTTAATTCCACCAGAATTTGGCAAATTACCTAGCGGCGCGGTCGCCATGGTTGAACTGGCAAGCCCGGGCGAGTTGAATGTGGCTCGCTACAAAGTCAATGATGACAAAGCTGCTTTTAAGGCTCTAGCAAACCGCTAAGATTATGGCTCTAAAAGCCCACTGCGCATAGCAATCAGGGCGATTTCGGCCGAATTATTCGCGTTCAATTTCTGCTTAATATTATACAAATGAGTTCCCACCGTGCGAGGACTTAGAAACAGGCTCTCCGCAATTTCGTTGGTGGTTTTACCTTTGGCCAGTGACATAAACACTTCGAACTCTCGCTCGCTTAACACATCTACCGGGCTTTGATTACCTGATAATTGCTGTATCGCCAGTTGCTGCGCTACACCAGCTTCGAGATATTTTTTCCCACTTGCAACAATACGAATCGCCTTAATCAACTCCTCGGCGGCAGATCGTTTTGTTAAATATCCCATCGCGCCTGCATTCAACACCCGCTTTGGGTGCACAGAATCTTCATGTGCAGATAAAACCAGGATTTTGGCATTACCATCCTTGGCTAATATGCGTTCAATCGCCTCTATGCCCCCCATACCCGGCATGGTAATATCCATTACCACCACGGCTGGCTTATTTTCCATATAAGCCTTAATAGCGGTTTCACCATTTTCGGCCTCAGCAATCACCTTGATATCAGAGGCCGTCTCAAGCAGCATCTTAAAACCCATCCGCACTACGGCATGGTCATCGACTAGCATCACATTAATTTGGCTCATTGCTTATTTTTCCTCTACTGCTATAGCTTGTGGAATATTGATATAAATAGTAGTGCCACTGCTAACTGATTTATCGTCAGACTTAGAATCCACATTAAAACTGCCTTTAAACCCTTGAACTCGTTCTCGCATACCCAGTAAGCCAAAATGATTGGTTTGATCAACCGAATGAATATCCATGCCGCGCCCATCATCTTTAAAAACAAGCTGTAATGCACCGGTTTTAGTAGCTTCCAGCTTAATTTCAATGTTTTTTGCCGCAGCATGCTTAATGGCGTTATTAATCGCCTCCTGCACAATCCTATAAATATTTATGTTTAAACTCTCACCAAGCGCGTCTAATTTACCTGATAATTTCAGGTGTATATTCAACTCAGGGTGTTGCTTTTGTGCATTATTCACAGCATCGCGCAGCGTTTCGCTTAAACCCAAATTATCCAGGGAACCAGGCCGTAACTGGCGAATAATATCGTGCATGCCATCGTATATATGATTCGCTGCGGCTACAATAGTTTGCGCGCTACTGGCAATATCTGGAGATTTTTCTTTGGTTTTGTTGGCAATCGTCACCGCAAAGGTTTTAATCGCAGTCACATATTGGCCAAGTTCATCGTGCAGCTCGCGCGCCAGGCTTCTCCGCTCATCTTCAATATGGCTTTGAATCAGCGCAGTCAATTGGCGGTTTTCTTCCAATTGTCGTTCTGCCGCCAGCGATTCCGCCATGCGGTTCAGGCTATGCCCGATGCGATCGAATTCTGGTAATTTAAATGCTGGCAAACGTGTGCTGAGGTCGCCCTGTTCCATTTTGTTAATGGCCTTTAACATTGGCTGCAATGGCCGCAGCCAGCGGCCCAGCATCCAATACACCATTACGTTTAGCAACACAAAAAAAGTCACGCCAATAATAACCAAATAGCGCATTTTGCTCCACGCCTCACGTATCCCACCTGCAGGGTTAGGTTCAACCACTAACTTACCATAATGAATAAACCGCGTGACCGATTTTTCGTGCGGATCAAGCAGCTCAGAAAACCACTCGGGAGGATTTTCCTTAGTTTGGAACTTTGAAGGGGGTGAGTGAAAAATCAGGTTGCCACGCATATCATACAAATAAATCTCATTACCGCGGACATGGCCAAGATGCTCTAAAAATCGATGCATTACATCGTGCATCAAACTCCCATCATAATTCTGGCTAGAGCTTAAAATCACCGTATCTAACAACTGCACAGTTACTCTGGTGGCCGCTTCCACACCTTCCTGAATCGACGACTTAGTACCATAGAAATTCACATACCCCACTGCGATCATAAATAGCAGCATCAAGGCAGTAATCAGTAAATTCAGACGTAGACGTAGGCTCATTTATTATTAATCAGCAATTTTAATGGTTTTAAGTTCTGCCGGAACCGGTGGATAAGCCAATTTCAGATTTTTAAGCGTATTTAACAAAAGTCTGGAAATGAGCAGATTGCGGTTGGTTTTAGAATCTGCCGGAACCACATACCAAGGCGCATAGCTGGTAGATGTCGCGTGCATCGCATTTTCATAGGCATGCATGTATTTATCCCATAGTTCACGTTCTTTCAAATCGTTAGGGTTAAATTTCCAGGTTTTAGTCGGGTCGTTCAAACGCTCTAGCAAACGTTCCTTTTGCTCTTCTTTTGATATATGCAAATAGCATTTAATAATCACCGTGCCCATTTCGGTCAGCATGCGCTCAAAATCGTTAATTTGAGCATAGCGACGCATGCATTCCGCTTCATCAATCCAATCATGCACTTTTACAATCAGCACATCTTCATAATGGCTTCGGTTGAAAATCACAATCTCGCCATTTTGCGGTACCTGAACATGCACACGCCATAAATAATCGTGCGCCAGTTCCACCGCAGTAGGTGTCTTAAAACAGGCCACCCTAATTCCAAATGGATCGCAGTGACTAAATAGATGCTTTACGGTACCATCTTTACCGCTACTGTCCATGCCCTGTAACACCAATAACACTTTGTGCTTGGCCTGTGCCTTGAGAACATCGTGCAAGGCGTTGATTTCCGTCGCCAGCTTTTCAAGCTCGAGCATATCTTGTGCTCTATCGCCATTGCGCTCGGATTTATCGCTGGTTTTGTAATTTTTTAACGAGAACTTTTTTGGATTAACGCAATATTGGTCTAAGTTAGCCATGAATCATCTCTCAGCAAAGTATCGTTAATTTAGCACATCTAACAGCATGTGCTAAAGAGATTCACTGTACTAATGTTTAGTAGCTTGCATCCACTTACAATTAAATCTATGCTAATCATATCTCAATAACTTCGGGAGACGCTTAATGCGCCACCATGTTAGTAAAAATAATGCTAGGAATGAGTATGGGCATAGAAATTGATGAAGAAATAAAATCTTTGGCAACACTTTGTAAACATGCATGTGCATGCTTAACATCAGAAAATCATGTGTTATGCAAAGTGAATAACTGCATCAACGGAAAAGTGTATTTTATTGAATGCCAAGACCAGAACTATTGCGAGTATCAAAAATCATTCGGATATGGCCATGTCTGCAATTGCCCAGTAAGAAAAGAAATCTACAATAAATATAAAATATAACGCTAAAAAGATAAATGGATGAAAGAATCTCTAAAGCCTGGCATTAGATACAAGCATAAGTTTATAGTGCCGCTATCAAAAACCGTGCCTGCGCTCTACCCGGAATCAGAAGAGTTTGTGGTCATGCCGGAAGTTTTTGCCACCGGTTTTTTGGTGGGCTTTCTCGAATGGGCCTGTATCAAAGCGATTAACCCTTACCTTGATTGGCCGCTAGAGCAAACTGTTGGCACACATATCGACATAAGCCACGAAGCACCAACACCACCAGGCCTAGAGATGACGGCAACTGTTGAATTGATAGAAGTCGATGGAAGAAAGCTTATTTTTAACGTAGAAGCCCACGATGGAATTGATCTTGTTTCAAAAGGGAGGCACGAGCGATTCGTCATCAATAAAGATAAATTCGAAGCTAAACTTAGCACCAAAAGAGGCTGTGCATAAAACATTAGCAATGACTCGTCTTCATGGTTTTAAGCCCATTGAGGATAGAAATGCAAGGGCGCTCATCCTTGGCAGCATGCCAGGAAGCGCATCACTGGCAGCTGGCCAGTATTATGCACATAGTCAAAATGCTTTTTGGCGTATCATTTCTCAACTTCTTCGGCTTGACCTTACCTCTTCATATGAGGTGCGAGCTCAAGCATTAAAGTCAGCTAGAATCGCGCTTTGGGATGTGCTGCAATCATGTGTAAGAGAAGGGAGCCTTGACACAATGATTAAGCGTGACACCCAAATTGCCAACGACTTTCAAACATTTTTTAAAACGCACACAAATATTACGCATATATACTTTAATGGCACGAAAGCTGAGCATTATTTCATGCGCTACGTAGTACACAACATTGACAGTCGTGCTATCAGCTTCTTACGTCTGCCTTCCACCAGCCCAGCCTATGCTGCAATGACTTTTGAGCAAAAACTGAGTGCGTGGCGAGCTTTAGTAGAACCCCAATTGTTGCAGCAAGATTAACGTGTTGAATTAAGTTCTAGCCACTTCAAATAAAAGGAAAGCGAATGCACATCATCTCCAACATTGTCGTTGCTCTCATTGCGTTGTTGCACGTTTATTTTTTTGTACTAGAGATGTTTTTGTGGGATAAACCATTTGGATTACAAGTATTTCGTCAAACCAAAGAAGCGGCGACTGCCAGTAAGGTTTTAGCAGCCAACCAAGGTTTATACAACGGCTTTTTGGCAGCAGGTTTGTTGTGGAGCTTGAGTTTGGGCGCAGCGGGCACCAGTATTAAAATGTTTTTTCTGTGCTGTATTTTGGTTGCGGGCTTATACGGTGCAGCTACCGCTGGTAAAAAAATTATGTTTATACAAGCTATCCCAGCAGCCATCGGGTTAATACTTTTACTAATGTCATAGGCTTGCATGCCAAAGCTCCTCATTTTTTTAAGCTTGTTACTTATCACTACCTATGCACAAGCTAAAACCATGCTTGAAAGCAAGCTCCTAGGCGCCTGGTGCGCGAGTTCACCCTCTTCTTTTTATGAGGAGTTTAACTTGAAAATAGAAGATGGCCAACATCACTTTCGCTCTTATTTACACCATCGGCCAGGAGAATTTGGCGATTGGCGTATCGAGAAAAAGCAATTAGTGATCACCGCCTTCAGCACTGATTATAAATATAAAATCATTAACCTTACATAAAAAAGGCTAGTGCTGAAAAATGACGAAGGACACAACGAGCAATATAAACGTTGTAACTGATTAAACTCAATTACCGCAGTTTAATCACAAAAAATTCCTGTTCAATTTAACTGGTTTGGTTTTAAACTATGGCTATGAAAACAACTTTTATTTTATCTTCCGCCCTCGCTATCCACGCTGCTATTGCGTCACATGAGGCTGATATTGAATCGCTAGACCGCGCCATTGGCGATGGCGACCATTACATTAACATTAAGCGCGCTAGTGAAGCTATTGCTGGCATGTATAACGAGTTATTACCACTACCGCCTGATGAAGCTCTACAAAAAGTCGGCACCAAACTGCTCAGCACCATGGGCGGTGCCTCTGGGGTGCTATTTGCCAGCTTTTTTATGGGCATGGCAAAATTTACAAAAGAGCATGACCCCAAAATAAACGAGGTTAATCCTTACCTTGAGACGGCCGCTGCTTTTGCTTACGGCGTGCAATGCATGATGATGCGCGGCAAATCGAACGTGGGTCAAAAAACTATGCTGGATGTATTAGTGCCAGCATCTACGACCTTTACTACCGCCGCCTCACAGGGCAAAAACATTCGCGAAATTTGTCTTGCAGTAAAAGATGCGGCAGATAAAGGCCTGGAATATACGCGAGATTTGGTCGCCACCAAAGGCCGCGCAGCAGGTTTGGGTGAGCGCGCCATTGGACATTTGGACCCCGGTGCGAAAAGCTGCCAAGTGATGATTAATACTGTGTGCGATTTGTGTTTAAAAGCCAATAAATAATGAAAAAATTTATCAATACAGTTGATGGTATGTTGGTTGAAAGCCTTTCTGGCTTTGCTTTAGCGCATTGCGATTTAGTCAACTTACACCTTGATCCAAATTTTATAACACGCAAAATAAAAGCGCAAAACAAGGTCGCTATTATTTCTGGTGGCGGCTCTGGGCATGAACCTTTGCATGCAGGCTATATCGGCTATGGCATGCTCGATGCCACCTGCCCTGGTCAGGTGTTCACTTCTCCCACGCCTGACCAAATGATAGCTGCAGCAGAAGCAGTAAATGCAGACAAAGGAATTTTGTTTATTGTTAAAAACTATGCGGGCGATGTAATGAATTTCGAAATGGCCGCGGAAATGTTGCCTTTCGACCATGCAACCATTCTAACCAGTGACGATTGTGCTGTGATTAACAGCACCTACACCAATGGTCGTCGCGGCGTTGCAGGCACTGTGATTGTAGAAAAATGTGTGGGTAGCTTTGCGGAAACGGGGGCCAGTTTACAAGCCTGTAAAGCGCTAGGAGACAAAGTAAATGCCCGTACAGCCAGTATCGGTGTGGCTTTGACGAGTTGCACTGTGCCTGCCGCTGGCCGCCCTACTTTCGATATTAATGATAATGAACTTGAAATGGGCGTAGGCATTCATGGTGAGCCAGGCCGCAGGCGTGAAGCTATGCGTGATGCAGATTCAATTGTGGGCAACTGCATTACTGCTATTTTGGCAGATATGAAAGTAACACTAGAAACCGATAAATCAAGAGACATCTTACTACTTGTCAACGGCCTAGGTGCGACACCGCTCATGGAGCTCTATCTCATTTATAACACCGCCGCAAAATTGCTAAGCCATGCAGGCTTAAATATATCACGAAGTCTAGTAGGCAATTACACGACTGCCATTGACATGGCGGGCGCCTCTATTACTGTCTGCCTACTTGATGAAGAAATCAAGCTACATTGGGATAGCGCAGTGCATACGTCGGCATTACGCTGGGGCCTTTAAATCATTAGCAAAAACTCCATTCCATAGCGTTAATACCGCCATTTGCTGTTTTTCAACTTCGGCCAGCTTTACTTTCGCCACTTGCTCTTGCAATTTTTTTGCGTGAATAAGCTTGCGATACTCCCTATACGCATCAGCCACTTCCATCCCTAGTTTTTTATCGATAATTTTTAATTGTCCCAATATTCTTAACAAACCGATATTGCCAATATTTTCAGTAAGTTGTGGATATTTTTTTGCATAAGCCAGCACCAGATATTGCACAATAAATTCCACATCAATAATGCCACCAACGCTATGCTTAATGTCAAACATATCCTCACTTAGAGCTTGCGCAGCACGCATTTTTTCACGCATGGTCATCACCTCTACTTTAAGCCTTTGCATATCTCGCGCTTGAGTCATCACCTCGTTGCGGATTGCATCAAAATCCTTACCAATATTGCTATCGCCTGCAACAAAACGTGCACGGGTAATCGCCTGATGCTCCCAAATCCAGGCTTTATTGAGTTGATAGTCTCGAAATGCCGCTACACTACTTACCAGCAAACCACTATTACCATCAGGGCGTAATTGCAAATCAGTTTCGTACAATAATCCTGCATTGGTAAGGCTATTAAACCAACCATTGATGCGCTGTGCAAAGCGCGCATAGTTGTCAGAAGCATCTTGATGGTCATCGTCATACAGAAAAATAATATCCAAATCAGACATATAACCCAGCTCTTTGCCCCCAAGCTTGCCGTAGCCAATCACAGCAAACTTGGGTAATGCGCAATGTTTGAATTTAAAAGATTCCCAAATAGTATGCAAACTTATTTGTAAAATGATATCTGCCAAAGCGCTTAAATAATCTGACAATTCTTCTAACCTTAGCCTGCCAGCGATATCCTGTGCAGCAAAGCGCAAAATGGCGGTGTGCTTGAAGTGGCGCATTGCGTCCATTTGTGCCTCAGCATCACCCTTCAATTGCAGCATTTTTTCGTTTAACTCCAATTCCATTTTTGCAAAATCGGGGGCTGCGTATAGGGTTTGCGTATCTAATAATTCATCTAAAAGAATGGGATGCGCTGTTAAATACTGCGCCAACCAAGGGCTGGCAGCGCATAACTTAACTACCAAATGCAAAGCTTCTGGATATTCCGCCAACAAAGCCAAGTAACTCGCTCGGCGGCAAATGCTCTCAAGCAAAAGAATCGTTCTTAATAATGCTATATCTGGGGGTTTTTCAAGCGTAGATTGCTGAATAACCAACGGCATTAATCGATCAAAACGCTGGCGACTTAATTCAGGCAATTGCTGATAGCGGTGGCTGTAGCGCAACATCTGTAAGCGAGAATAGGCTTGTTCAGCATCACCAAACCCAGCAGTAGACAAGGCATGCAGAGCGACTCCCTTATCAAGGACACCCTGCCATATTGCAGTTTCTGGAGCATCGTGATGCCGCTTATTATCATTAAACGTTGCATCAAAGTGCGCCGCAACGCGCTGGCGATATGCGTTGAGTACGTTTAAAAGTGCATCCCAATAATCAAATTGCATCGCTGTTGCAATACGTGCTTGCGTCTCATCAGACTTCGGTAAGTCTTGCGTTTGTTGATCTTCCACATACATTAATCTGTGTTCAAGGTTACGTAAAAAAACATAGGCTTCCGTAAGCTCATTCACGGTTTTTTCTAGCAATAACCCTTTGTTTTTTAATAGCTTAAACACTTCTAATGTTGGCTTAATCTGCAGGCCCACATCCTGACCACCGCGAATCAGCTGAAACACTTGCGCGATAAATTCAATCTCGCGAATGCCGCCGCGCCCTAGCTTGATATTATCTTTCTGACCTTTTTGCATCACATCACGATGAATCTGCAACTTCAATTCACGCATGCTCGCCAGCGCGTTGTAATCCAGATATTTTCTGAATACAAACGGTTTAAGTAACAGACTCAGTTTATCGGCAGGGCCAACAATTACGCGTCCTTTTATCCATGCGTAGCGCTCCCACTCGCGGCCATTATTTTGATAATAATCTTCAAGCGCATCCAAATTTGAAACTAAAACGCCCTCACTCCCAAACGGCCTCAAACGCATATCCACGCGGAAAACAAAACCATCTTCGGTGACTTCATCTAATGCAGAAATCACCTTTTTGCCAAGTTTTGTAAAAAACTCTTGGTTACTGATGGATTGAACCCCATCCGTCTCGCCCTCATCCTCATAAGCAAAAATCAAATCAATGTCAGATGACACATTTAGCTCGCCACCGCCTAGTTTCCCCATGCCTACAATAATTAAACTCTGAGGTTCTCCACTTATACTCAGAGGCCTCCCATGTACAGACCCCATCCACCTCTGGTGATGAAGTGTTGCTACAGTTAATGTTGTTTCGGCTAAATTCGTTATAGTTTGCACGACCTCGCTTAAGTCCGCCAGTCCATTCAAATCGCGATACATAGTTCTTAATATTACGTATTGACGAAGTTGGCGTAATGCTTTTTTTAGAGAATTTTCGTCGGTGATTTTTGACTCGTCTAAAAATAATTGCATTTCAGCAGTTACATAAGCTAGCTGATGATTTTGTAGCAAATCATTTAGCAACCCCACATCTTTTGATAACAATCGCGCAGCAAATAAACTGCATTCTATCAAATGCTTAACGCCAGCCACAAAACCAGGAGTGACGCAGTCATCCGTCAATAAATTATCAAGTGTAAGCATCAGTTTTTTAATGTAATATAGATAATAAGCAATTAAATAACATCTTACATTATCCATAAATATTAATAGCGTTTTGGGGAGTGCAGTAGCATGTCAATTGAATCAGTTCTTCATGAAAATCGCGTTTTTGAACCAAGTGATACATTTAAACAACAAGCCAATGTATCTGGAATGGCCGCATATAACGCTTTATGCAAAGAAGCAGCGGACGATTACGAAGGATTTTGGGCAAAATTAGCGCACAAACTTTTAATCTGGCACAAACCATTTACCAAAACATTGAACGATAGTAACGCACCCTTCTACAAATGGTTTGAAGATGGCGAGCTGAATGTGTCCGCAAACTGCCTTGATAAACATCTTGCAACCATCCCTAACAAAGTCGCGATTATCTTTGAAGCAGATAATGGCAACACAATTAATGTCACCTTTAAAGAGCTGTATCACCGAGTTTGCCAGTTTGCAAATGGCTTAAAAAAACTCAATTTGAATGTAGGCGATCGCGTCATAATTTACTTGCCAATGGGCGTTGATGCTGTAGTGGCCATGCAAGCTTGCGCGCGACTAGGGTTAACGCATTCTGTGGTATTTGGTGGATTTTCGGCTAAAAGCTTGAACGAACGCATCATAGATGCGGGGGCTGTTGCGGTCATTACGTCAGACGGTCAATTCCGCGGCGGTAAATCTCTACCTTTAAAACAAGCTGTAGATGAAGGTATCGCAATGGGTGGCTGTGAGTCCATTAAAAATGTAGTGGTACTGAAAAAAACCGGGCTGGATGTTGCATGGAATTCAAATAACATCTGGTGGCATGACCTAATCGCTGGCGCTGCAGATACGTGTGAGCCGGCAATGCTCAACGCTGAACATCCTCTATTCTTGCTTTATACGTCAGGCAGTACTGGCAAACCAAAAGGCGTACAACATTCATCTGCAGGCTATTTGCTACATGCAATGAACAGTATGCGCTGGACATTTGATATTAAAGACAATGACATATTTTGGTGTACAGCCGATGTGGGCTGGATTACGGGACATACCTATGTGGCCTATGGCCCATTAGCCATGGGCGTAACACAGGTGATTTTTGAAGGCATCCCTACTTATCCTGACGCTGGCCGCTTTTGGCAGATGATTGAGAAACACAAAGTCACTATTTTCTACACCGCGCCTACTGCAATCAGGTCACTCATTAAAGCCTCTGAAACTACCCCAAGCACACACCCAAAAAATTATAATTTAAGCAGCTTGCGACTATTGGGCTCTGTAGGCGAACCTATCAACCCGGAAGCTTGGATGTGGTTTTACGAAAACGTAGGTGGCGGTCGCTGTCCTATCGTTGATACGTTTTGGCAAACCGAAACAGGTGGCCATGTTATCACGCCGCTACCGGGCGCTACAGCACTTGTTCCTGGCTCTTGTACACTCCCCTTCCCAGGCATTGATATTGACGTGGTCGATGAAACTGGCAAGGACGTACCTTGGGGAATGGGTGGCTTATTAGTGATTAAAAAGCCTTGGCCATCAATGATACGCACCATTTATAACGATCCTGAACGCTATATCAAAAGTTACTATCCTGCCGACCTTGGCGGTAAGACTTATTTGGCGGGCGATGGTGCAGTGCGCGATGCTGTTACAGGTAACTTCACCATTATGGGACGTATTGACGACGTGCTGAATGTGTCCGGTCACCGTTTAGGCACCATGGAAATTGAATCTGCACTTGTATCAAACCCACTGGTGGCAGAAGCCGCAGTAGTAGGAAAACCGCACGATATTAAAGGTGAATCAGTCATCGCTTACGTAGTACTCAAAGGCAAGCGCCCAGAAGGCGAAGAAGCGAAAAAAATCGTTGAAAACTTACGCAATTGGGTTGGCAAAGAAATCGGCCCTATTGCCAAGCCAGACGAAATCCGCTTTGGCGACAACTTGCCCAAAACTCGCTCTGGCAAAATTATGCGCAGATTATTGCGTAGCTTAGCGAAAGGTGAAGAAATTACTTCGGATATTTCAACCCTCGACAATCCTGCGATTTTAGAACAACTGAAAGAGGTTATTCGCTAAAATGAATTGGTCGGATGTTATTAACATAGCCAAAAAAGGTAATACATCACCTGATAAAAAAATTAAAAAATCCGAAGCTGAATGGAAGGCCTTGCTAAGCCCGGAAGTTTTTCAAATCACCCGTCTAAAAGCCACCGAAAGTGCACATAGCTCAGATTTATGTAACTTATTTACTCCAGGCATTTATTGCTGCGCCTGTTGTGAAACTGAACTTTTTGATTCTTCAAATAAATTTCAAAGTGGTACCGGCTGGCCTTCATTTACCCAACCTATTCAACCCAATGCTGTTGCCTACCTTGCCGACAATAGACATGGCATGCAGCGTGTAGAAACATTATGCAACACATGCGACGCACATTTAGGCCATGTATTCCCTGATGGCCCAGCTCCTAGTGGATTGCGCTTTTGTATTAACGCGTTATCACTAAAAAAAACCATCCATAGTGAATAATTTATTGGGTATCCATGTTCCGTGATTAATTTTGGATTCTGTTGTTGCTAAGGGAAAACAAATCGCCTGATTGATTTGATCAAATACCAGCAGAATGAAAATTTCATAAATAGATTAACATTCGTTTCTAATTTTCCGCTTTATACATTGCAAGTTGATAGGCTATGTGACAAACCCGGCCATTAAACAGCCTCGCGACTAGACTACAAAAGATTGCAAGAACTGAACAATCACACTATTTGTAAGTAGAGAAAATGAACGTACTGATGTCACCGTGCATTATTGAGCTTTCGATCTGGTCTCAAGTACATAAATACCGAGAACGCAGAAAAAGCTAGCAATGCAGCAAATAAAAAAGCAATGGCCGGATGCACCAACCATAGCAATCCAGCAATTAACGATGCCGGCATATAAATAACGCCAGTTACAAAATTGTAAAGTCCAATTGCAGAGGCTCGTCGATAAAGTTCAATATCGGCGATAAATGCTTTGCTTTGTGCTTCGTCAATCGCATAAAAGATTCCAAAAATGACGAATAAGGCAACTACCTCCGATTGCGTGGTTGCGAAGGCAAAGCCCAGGCACATTATTAGATAAATCAAGTAACTCAACAAAATCAGACGCGCCCGTCCAAGGCGATCACTAAGTTTACCAATTAGTGGCGAAGCAGAGACGAAGGCAATATTGAACAAAGCATAAAGCAGCACGATGTCTTTAACAGCGAAGCCAACGCTGTGGGCACGCAATAATAGAAAGCTGAAACTGAAATAGGCTAATGAAAATATGGCGGCAGGGACGAGATAACGTTTGAATTCCGGGCTCATAGATTGCCATGTTTGAGCCATATTCTCACGCGGGTGCTTAGCTCCTGGCTTATCCTTGATCAAACTAAGGACTACAACACCAAGAATAGCCGGCAAAAACGCGACCATGAAAAGAATCTGGTAAGTCGATCTAGAATCGCCCAGCCAAGATAGCAATCCATAGGCTACAAGTGGGCCAAGCACGGCACCAGATTTGTCTAGCGCCTTGTGCACACCAAACGCATAGCCTCTTGTGCTTTTGTCAGCTACTGAAGAAAGCCAAGCATCACGCGGCGGACCCCGGAAACCTTTGCCTAAACGTTCGACTACGCGGAAGATGCCGAGAGCCGCAATCGAACTGGAGAGTAGCAAAATTATCTTGGCTAGCGTGGAGAAGCCGTATCCTGCAAGAGTGAAGATTTTGCGTTTTCCTGTTCGGTCGGATAACCAGCCTGCAAGGTAATTCAATGAGGAAGCGGATAAATCGGCAAGACCCTCAACCAGGCCTAGCAGAGCTGCTGATGCCCCAGCAACTGTTGTGAAAAAAACTGCAAAAACCGAAAAAATCATCTCGGAGCTCAGGTCAGTCAAAAAGCTCACAAGACCCAGCTTAAGGACATCTGGATGTATATTAAACCTAGTTATTGAAGAGTTCGAAGGCAATCCAGAGTCATGCATATGTACCTTGTTATTAAAATTGCCGATGTATAGATTCAATATTCTACAGTAGTTATGTATGAATTCTGGTCAAGACCTCACGGCGCTTTGACCCACATAACTATTAATAATCGAGAACTCCTGCCTGAAAATCTGCAATGGGTTGAGGCTAATATGTAAAAATGTAAAAAAATTAGGTTATGTTAATAATTTCCCCACTATAGATTTGTTTTAAACATAGTTATAGGCATATTTCTTCACTTATATAGCAATAATTTGCATAATTTGGTTTTAATATCTCACTTTATAAAATCATTAAACGTTTTATAAAACTTCGGTCGATAGAGTCCAGGAAATCACCACCAATTTAGCACTCATTCTTAAAGTGGCGCCACACATACCACCCGACAAAAATAAAACCTACAGTAGCAATCACATAATGAAATTCATGGAAATATACTTTTAGGTTTTCCCAATGCTCACCCGTTTTCATACCGGCATAACCCAGCACAAAACACCAAATAAACGAACCTACAAAGGTATAGCTGATAAATTTTGGCATATTCATGCGCGCCACACCCGCCGGAAAGGCGATAAAGGTGCGTACTGCGGGCAATAATCGTGCAATAAAAATAATAATTTCGCCATGTGTGGCAAACCAGCGGTCGGCCATATCCAAATCCTTATGCGAAATGAGTACGTATTTACCGTATTTTTCTACCAGCGGCCTGCCTCCAAACATGCCTAAATAATAAGCCGGGATTGAGCCTAACACACAACCAATCGCGCCTGCCAGCGCAATACCTAGCAAATTCATGTCTCCTTTAGAAACTAAAAACCCCGCAAATGGCATGATGATTTCAGATGGCAGCGGAATGCAAGCCGATTCAATCGCCATAAGCAGCACGATGCCACCGTAACCCATGCTGGATATCACGCCAATAACCCAAGCGGCAACACCTGCAATTAATTTTTCTAACATTTTCTCTCCCTAACTGAATTCTTTTAACAGCGATTTCACAAATTCTACTCTCTGGGCCAAGTTGCCCAATTGTACTGTTACCCGCAATTTATCTGGCCCATTCATGCGACAGCGACGATCTCGCTGTAACAGGGTGACCAGTTTCATTGGATCTAGCATACTTTCAATTCCTGCTTTAATACTAAATTGTAGCTGTATTGAGGCATCGCTGGCATCAATCTTAATAATGCCGACTTGTTTGGCGGCAATACGCAAGCGATGGCATGCGAATAGCGCCTCGCCTTGCTCTGGTAGCAAGCCAAAGCGGTCAATCAACTCTTCTTGCAGCGTATCTAGCTCGTCATCATTGCTGGCGTTGGCAAGGCGTTTATACAGAACCAAACGCTCATGCACATCGGGGCAGTACTTGTTGGGTAATAGCGCAGGCACGTGCAAGTTGATTTCCGTAGTTACGCCCAATGGCGCATCCAAATCGGGCTCTTTGCCCGCTTTAAGTTGCTTCACCGCGTGATTGAGCATGTCTGAGTACAGCGAAAAGCCAATTTCCTGCATCTCTCCGCTCTGCGAATCGCCCAGCAACTCGCCTGCACCACGAATCTCTAAATCATGCATAGCCAGATGAAAACCTGCACCTAAATCCTCCAGCAGTTGAATCGCATCCAGCCGCTTTTGGGCTTGCGGTGTGATTTTTCGGTGTTCATCGGTAAGCAAATAGGCATAGGCTTGGTGATGGCTGCGCCCTACCCGTCCGCGTAATTGATGCAACTGTGCCAAGCCAAACATGTCGGCGCGATTGATGATAATAGTGTTGGCCGTGGGTATATCGATGCCTGTTTCAATAATGGTGGTGCACAACAACACGTTAAAGCGTTGCTGATGAAAATCGCGCATCACCGATTCCAATTCGCGCTCACGCAATTGACCATGAGCAATGCCAATGCGTGCTTCCGGTACTATTTTTTCCAACTTTTCGCGCATCACAAAAATAGTATCGACTTCGTTGTGAAGAAAATACACTTGCCCGCCACGTTTAAATTCTCGCATCATCGCCTCGCGGATAATGCCTTCACCATAATAAGTAGCAAAAGTTTTGATACTTAGTCTTCTTTGTGGTGGAGTAGAAATCACACTAAATTCACGCAAGCCTTCCATCGCCATACTCAGCGTGCGTGGAATTGGCGTGGCTGTGAGAGTTAGCACATCCACTTCGGCACGCATGGCTTTAAGCTGTTCTTTTTGACGCACGCCAAAACGATGCTCTTCATCCAGAATCACCAACCCAAGATTTTTAAATTTCACATCTTTTTGAATCAATCGATGCGTACCAATAATAATATCCACCTTGCCCTCAGCCAAATCAGCCAATGCTTGGATTTGTTCTTTAGCACTTCTAAAACGAGAAATCTCGGCGATTTTTATTGGCCATTCTGCAAAACGATCACAAAAATTTAGGAAATGCTGTTCTGCTAACAAAGTTGTTGGCACTAACACCGCCACTTGCCTGCCGCCCATCACCGCAACAAAGGCTGCTCTTAAAGCAACTTCGGTTTTGCCAAACCCTACGTCGCCGCACACCAACCTGTCCATGGGGCGACCAGATTGCATATCCTTAATGACATTCTCGATTGCTTCCAACTGATCGGGTGTTTCTTCAAACGGAAACCCTTCACAAAAAGCTTCATAATCTTTTAGGCTTAAGGTAAAAGCATGACCACGTCGTGCTGCACGTTGGGCGTAGAGATTAAGTAGTTCCGCTGCAGTATCACGAATTTGTTTAAGCGCTTTTTTCTTCGCCTTTTCCCACTGGCCACTACCAAGTCTATGTAAGGGAGCGCTTTCTGGCGGACCACCCGAATAGCGTGAAATTAAAAATAACTGCGAGACAGGCACATATAATCTATCGTCGCCATAATATTCCAACAGCAAAAATTCGGTTTCGCCTTCGCCAAAATCTAAATTCACCAAGCCTTTATATCGCCCTACGCCGTGCTGCTCGTGTACTACAGGATCATCCATTCGCAGCTCGGATAAATCCTTGAGCATCCCCTCGGTATTACGCGCTTTATCTTTCTCACGGCGACGCTGCTGACGTACTGTACCCGAATAAAGTTCGGATTCGGTAATAACGACTAATTCATCACTCGAAAAACCGCTGTGCAATGGCGAAACACCAAGCATCAGCTTCATATCGCTCGCTTGAAACTCTACCCATGTCTCACAAACAGACATTTGCAAATCATGTTCAGCAAACAACTGCAACATAGTTTCACGACGACCCAAGCTTTCCGCAGTAATCAAAATGTGCTTTTTTTCATTTTTAATAAATGCTTGCAGCTTATGCAGCGGATGTTCTGCGCGACGCTCAATATCCAATGTAGGAAGCGCCTTTCCAGCCTCATGTGTCATTATAAGTATTGGGCATAGCTGCGTTTGAGCGAAAAATTCATCCGTTTTAATCAGCAATATTTCTGGTTTTAAAATGGGGCGTTCTGCGTCGTATGCTAGTAATCTATAGCGCGAATTCGCATCTGCCCAAAACTGTTGCGCGGCTTTATCCAAATTGCCGTGCAAGCAAATATTGGCAGCGCTTGGCAGATAATCGAGTAAATTTGAAGTTTCATCAAAAAACAAGGGCAAATACCATTCAATGCCGCCACTTGCTACACCTTTACTCACATCTTTATAAATTTTTGCACGCTGTGGGTCACCCTCAAATTGCTCGCGAAAGTTGCTTCTAAATTTACCGATGCCCGCTTCATCTAAAGGAAACTCACGCGCTGGCAGCAATCGTATTTCTGGAACGGGGTAGAGACTACGCTGCGTATCAATATCAAAAGTGCGAATTGTTTCGATTTCATCATCAAACAAATCGATTCTGTATGGCAAAGCACTACCCATAGGAAACAAATCCACCAAACCGCCGCGTACGCTAAATTCACCCGGTGAAATCACCTGACTAACATGATGATACCCTGCTTGAGCACATTGATGACGCAGCGCTTCTAAATTGAGCTGCTGGCCTTTTTTGAGCATGAAAGTGTGTGCTGACATAAATGCAACCGGCGGCAACCGCAATAAGGCGGTGGCAATAGGCACAATCACAACATCACAAATATTTTGACTTATTTGATATAAAGTCGCCAAACGCTCTGAAATTAAATCGGGATGCGGGGAGAATATGTCGTAGGGCAAAGTCTCCCAATCAGGCAGCAAATGAACGCTCAAATCTGTTGAAAAATAGGGTATTTCATCTAACAAACGCTGCGCCTCAAATGCACTGGCTGTAATAATCACCAATGGTATCTTTGTTGTTTTTAAGCGACATGCAAGTAAAGCTAGAGATAAACTATCTAAGCCATTGGCAGGATAAGAAAAACGGCTTTTTTGCCCTAGCGTAGGCTGTGATAACTGCATAAATGAGCTTGAATATGACTTGGTTTAAGATTGGATTTTACCTATTATAACCTTAAGCCTATTATTAATAATTATTCAGGCCGCATCAATTAAACCTAATTCAATAAAGCAAAAATAAAAATATTGGGGAGACAGTCATCATGAACGATAAACAACTTGTCGCGCTTCATGCAGCTAAGTACATTAAAGATAGTATGCTGGTTGGCTTAGGGACAGGCTCAACTGCTAATTTCTTTATTGAAGAACTTGCACGTCGCCAAATAGAAGAAAACCTTAAAGTAACAACTATTGCCAGCTCACATGTGAGCATGATTAAAGCCCAAGGCCTCGGTTTAAACGTCATCGCACTTACTCAGGTTGCAGAAATTGATTTATACGTGGATGGTGCAGACGAAATAACACCAGACATGACGTTGCTTAAAGGCCGTGGCTATGATTTGGTACTTGAAAAATTACTCGCCAAAGCCGCTAAACAATTTCTCGTTGTAGCCGATAAGAGTAAATTAGTTGACCGAATTGGTACTCATTACGCCATTCCCATAGAGGTGATGCCATTTGCCTGGAAAGCTGTAAAACGCAGCTTGGAAGCGGCTGGGGGCATAGGTGATTTGCGTCAGAACGTCGCGAAGGATGGCCTAGCCATTACCTCGCATGGCAGCTTGGTATTGGATATGGCATTCGATAAATCCATCTCAGAAGAATCGCTCAATCACTTAATCAACAATACGCCCGGTGTGGTTGAGCATGGTATCTTTCACGGACTTGCCAGCTCTATATTGATTGCAGGCGATGGAAAAATAGAAGAACGTGGAAAATAAACCAATTTCTCGAGACTTGATTTTTGTTTAAATTACACTACCTACTTATTTTTTGTATGCTGGTTATCATTGGCTGTGATAAATCTAGCAACCCACCTGTCCCTCAAGCAAACCCAGACTCAGTAATCAAAAAAGATAAAATCATTACTTTTGTTACTTTGAATAGCCCCAATACCTATTATGTTAATGGTGATAATGAATTTGCAGGGCTTGAATATGACTTAGCGAAACTTTTTGTAAAAGATCTCAACGACGGCACACAATTAAAACTGATTGTAGCAAATCATATTGATCAAATCTTACCCTATGTTTTAAGCGGTAGAGCCGATATCGCAGCAGCTGATATTGAAGTCACCGAGATACGAAAAAAAAGATTCAATTTCACTATGCCATATCAAGATGTGCAACAACAAGTGGTTTACAACAAAGAAACCAACAAAGAACCGCCAAAAAATATTAAGGATTTAGTCGGCTTGCCAGTTACCGTGCCAACTGGTACCACTTTTGTAGAGCGTCTAAAAAAACTGCAAGAGCATGAGCCTGGCCTGAAGTGGATTGAACGAAATGATACTGATTCTGAAAAATTGATTTTAGCGGTAGCAAATGGTGAAATTGAGTATACGATTGCCGAAAGCCATTTAATTGCCAATTTACAAAACTATTATCCGAACTTAGATGTGGCTTTTGCGATTGGCGAGCCGGAAAAAATAGCTTGGGCACTCTCAAAAGATTCTGATCCAAAACTTCTAGAAAAAGCTAATGCATTTTTTACCAAGATTACAAAAAATGGCACTTTACGCAACCTGATTGACCGCTATCACGGCAACACTAAACGCCTCAATCCACTGGATATTAAAAACTTTTTAGTCAACAGCAACAAACTGCTACCCAAGTATGTGCATTTATTTAAGCAAGCACAAGAAATTACCAGCATTGATTGGAGGCTGCTCGCGGCCATTAGTTACCAGGAATCGCATTGGGATACTTTTAACACCTCACCCACCGGCGTGCGGGGCCTAATGATGTTAACAGAAGATACCGCAGACCGCTTGGGTGTGACGGACAGATTGGATCCGAAGCAAAGCATCCTAGCTGGCGCTAAATATATCAGCCAAATGATAGAAACAATACCAGAGCGCGTTCCGCAACCAGATCGAACGTATATGGGACTCGCCGCTTATAACATCGGCTATTCGCATTTAGAAGATGCGCGCGTATTGGCACAACGCCTGAAGCTTAATCCTGACAGCTGGGCGGATGTAAAAAAAACATTGGTGATGTTAAATAACCCGAATTATTACATCAATGCCAAATACGGCTATTGTAGCGGTGGTGCGCCAGTGATATTTGTAGAATCCATCCGCAGTTATCACAACATTTTAGTTCGTTACCAGCCTAGCCATAATCCTGAACAAAATAGCTTCAAAGTTGCCAGTGCCAATCAAGTTGTAGCAGGCAACTAATAGTCCAATTAGCCAATAGTCAGTTTTTGCAGTCCGCCCATATAGGGCCGCAATACTTCCGGCACCGTTACACTGCCATCTGCGTTTTGATAATTCTCAAGCACCGCAACCAATGTGCGTCCTACTGCCAAACCAGAACCATTCAATGTATGCACCAACTCTGGTTTGCCATTTGCATTTCTAAAGCGCGCTTGTAAACGACGGGCTTGAAACGCCTCGCAATTCGAAACAGAGGAGATTTCACGATAGGTATTTTGCGCAGGCAACCAGACTTCCAAATCATAAGTTTTAGCCGCGCCAAAGCCCATATCACCAGTGCAAAGCGATACCACGCGATATGGTAAACTCAATGCCTTCAAGATATTCTCAGCATGTCCAACCATTTCTTCTAAAGCTTCATAGCTTTTATCTGGATGCACTATTTGCACCATCTCAACCTTGTCGAATTGGTGCTGGCGAATCATGCCTTTGGTATCTTTACCATAAGAGCCTGCCTCGGAACGGAAGCAAGGGGTATGTGCAGTCAGCTTAATCGGCAAAGCTTCCAGGGGCACTATTTCATCACGTACAGTGTTTGTGAGTGTGACTTCTGAAGTGGGGATTAAATAGAATGGGTCTTGTTTTAATAAATCCACCCCTAAAACTATTCCATCTGACTGAGTAACTACCCCAGATATATCAACCTCATCTGCAGCTTCTAAACGGGGAACTTTAAATAAATCAGCCTCGAATTTAGGTAACTGCCCAGTTCCTTCAAGGGCTTGTCTCTTTACGAGATAAGGTGTGTAACACTCTATATAGCCGTGCTGTTCAGTTTGCCTGTCCAACATAAATTGCGTCAAAGCACGGTGCATCTTAGCGATTTTGCCTCGCATAAAGGTAAAACGTGCTCCAGAGAGTTTTGCACCTGTGTCAAAATCTAAACCAAGCGGTGTACCAACATCTGTATGGTCTTTTATTGCAAAATCAAACGTACGCGGAGTGCCGACTATTCGTACCACAACGTTGTCAGCTTCGGATTTACCTTGCGGCACACTCTGGTGTGGCAAATTAGGAACATTCAATAAAATGCTTTGCAACTTAGTTTGCAATTCAACTAGAAGTGCTTCATCGGCTTTTAATTGCTCGCCAAAACCTGCAACCTCAGCCATGATTAAAGATACATCTTCACCTTTAGACTTGCCTATGCCAATTTGCTTTGAAGCGTTATTTCGCTTAGCTTGTAGGTCTTGCGTGCGGGTTTGTACAGCTTTTCGCTCCTGTTCCAAAGCTGTAAAGTCGTCTGAATTAAATTCAAAACCGCGTTTTTTTAATTGATTAACTACGCCATCTAAATCATTTCTTAATGCTTGAATATCTAACATTTAATCTCTCTACTTTTTCGTTTTTTTGTCTAATTCTTTAAGGTCCAGCTTTTTAAGATGAGCCAGTTTTTCCGTAATTTTACCTTCTAAGCCTCGTGCTGTGGGCGTATAAAATTGCGGAGGCGTCATTTCATCAGGAAAATATTGCTCACCTGCCGCATAAGCCTCTGGCTCATTATGGGCATAGCGGTATTCTTTACCGTAATCCAGTGCTTTCATAAGTTTGGTTGGTGCATTGCGTAGGTGTAGCGGCACAGACCGAGATTTATCATTGCCCACAAAGGCCTTGGCTTGATTATAAGCGTTATAAGCCGCATTGCTCTTGGGCGCGACAGCCATATATATTACAGCATTTGAAAGTGCAAGTTCACCTTCTGGCGAACCTAATCGCTCGTAAATATTGCAGGCCTCGAGCGCCATGGTCTGCGCGCGTGGGTCTGCTAGGCCAATATCTTCAATCGCCATGCGAATGATGCGCCGCCCTAGATACAGCGGGTCTGCACCACCGTCTATCATGCGCAGAAACCAGTACAGCGCCGCATCTGGATTTGAACCCCGTACCGATTTATGTAAAGCAGAAATCTGGTCATAAAACGCTTCACCGCCCTTATCAAAACGACGCAGTTTTTCTGCCATTGTGGTTAGTAAAAAGGCTTCGTCAATTTGTGTGATGCCCACCCCGGAAGCCGCATTAAACAAGCCTTCGGCAAAGTTAAGCAAGCGTCTTGCATCACCATCTGAATAAGCAATTATCTGCTCACGTACATCTTCCGCAATAGTAATATTCTCAGCCACTAATATTCTCGCCCGCTCTAGCAAAATAGCCAGTTCTGGCTCGGACAAGCTATTCAACACAAATACTTGTGCCCGGCTTAATAACGCACTGTTGACTTCAAATGAAGGATTTTCAGTCGTTGCTCCGATAAAGGTAATCAGACCGCTTTCCACAAATGGCAAAAAAGCATCTTGCTGGCCTTTGTTGAAGCGATGCACTTCATCCACAAATAAAATAGTTTTACGGCCATGCTGCTGCAAGGCAAGCTCTGCGCGCTCTACCGCATCACGGATATCTTTGATACCTGATAACACGGCAGAAATTGGTATAAAATCGGCATCGGCCGTGTTCGCAATCAAACGAGCCAATGTAGTCTTACCTACACCTGGCGGACCCCACAAAATCATTGAGGGCAATTTACCTGATTCAAATGCAAGGCGTAGCGGCTTATTTTCGCCCAGCAGGTGAGATTGTCCAACCACTTCATCTAAGGTTTTTGGGCGGAGCTGTTCAGCCAGAGGAGCTTGTGGTGTGACGGTTTCAAATAAGCTATTCACTTATTATCACTGATCAATTCTATTCGCCGCCTACTACATCAACGCCTTTAGGCGGCGTGAATAAGAATGTCGAGTCTTGCAAAACTGGATTACGCTCTACTTCATTAAAAGTAATAAGGGTAATATGGTTAAAGCTATCATAGAGTTCCATTTTACGTAATTTATCAGCCTTAAACCCAAGCAATACACGATCAAAACCGCTATCTTTATCTTTAGGTAACGCCAATACCCAAGTCAAACCATCTTTACGAATGGCGTTTTTTAGTATAAAACTTTTTTCAACATCCCCTCCGCCTGCCAGCATGGCGGCAGGACTTGAACCCAGCGCTTTGCTTAACTCTCGAATCGTCACCTGTTGCAGATCGGTATCAAACAAAAACACTTGTTTCCCGTCGCTTACAATCTGCTGTTCGTACGGCTTTTTGTAATCCCATCGGAATTTATTTGGGCGCTGCAACTGCATAGTGCCCTCAACTTCCTGCTCTTTGCGGCCCTGTTTATCGTTCACCACTTGGCTAAACTGCGCACGCATAGTATTGGTATTGTTAAAAAAATCGAGCAGACTAGAAACGCCATCCGCCATCGCCATATTAGTAAACAACATCGCACTAAGCGCCAATTTGCTCAACTTATATTTTCTCAAACTATGTTTACTCGTCATATGATGCATTACTTTTTGCTAACACCTCTCTATTGCCGTTGCTTTGCATTGCTGAAACCAGTCCTGCACGCTCCATATCCTCTATCAAACGCGCTGCGCGGTTATATCCTATCCTAAGCTGACGTTGTACCGATGAAATCGAAGCGCGACGGCTTTTGAGCACGATAGCCACCGCTTCATCATAAAGCGGATCTTTCTCAGCACCATCATCGCCAAACTCGCCAATATCACCACTACCTTCAGTTTCATTGGTCAAGATACCTTCTATATAGTTCGGTTCGCCCATCGCTTTTAAATAATTCACTACTTCGTGCACCTCATGGTCACTGACAAATGCACCATGAATTCTCTGCGGATAGCCAGTTCCCGGCGGCATGTATAACATATCGCCTTGGCCCAATAACGCTTCAGCGCCCATTTGGTCTAATATAGTGCGTGAGTCAATTTTACTGGACACCTGAAACGCAACGCGTGTGGGAATATTGGCTTTAATGAGGCCTGTAATCACATCAACTGACGGCCGTTGTGTTGCCAAAACCAAATGAATACCCGATGCCCGTGCCTTTTGGGCTAAGCGTGCTATAAGTTCCTCAACCTTCTTTCCAACAACCATCATCAAATCGGCCAGCTCATCAATCACAACGACGATAAGGGGCATTTCTTCTAAGGGCTCAGGTGCATCAGGCGTTAAGCTGAAAGGATGCGGGATTTTTTCACCTGCTTTAGCAGCATCTTTAATTTTTTGGTTATAACCCGCCAAATTACGTACGCCCAGCATCGACATAACTTTATAGCGGCGCTCCATCTCAGCCACACACCAATTCAGTGCGTTGGCCGCTTGGCGCATGTCAGTCACTACGGGTGCCAATAAATGCGGAATGCCTTCATACACCGAAAGCTCCAGCATTTTTGGGTCGATTAAAATCATGCGTACTTTTGACGCTTCTGATTTATACAAGAAACTCAGAATCAATGCATTAATCGCAACTGATTTCCCAGAACCTGTCGTGCCAGCCACCAAAACGTGAGGCATTTTAGCCAAATCGGCCACTACTGGCTTACCGGCAATGTCTTTGCCCATCGCAATAGCAATTGGAGAATGCATCTCTGCATACACTTGACTGCTCATGATTTCTGATAAAAATACGATTTGGCGTTTTGGATTTGGAATTTCCAAGCCCATGCAGCTTTTACCAGGAATCGTCTCTACCACGCGAACACTGACTACCGACAATGCCCGCGCCAAATCACGTGCCAGATTGGTAATTTGGCTGCCTTTCACGCCTGCGGCGGGTTCAAACTCAAAACGTGTAATCACTGGGCCAGGCTGGGCAGATATCACTTTAACTTCAATGCCAAAGTCTGCTAATTTTCGTTCTATCAAACGTGAAGTAAAATCGAGCGTATCTGCTGATGGAAGTTCTACCGTATTATGGGCTTCATCCAATAGACGCAAAGGTGGCAGGGTGGAATCAGGGTCAGAAGCAAATAGTGTCGCTTGTTTTTCTTTTAAAACGCGTTCACTTTTAGCGATTTCTGTTTGTGGTGCCTTAATCTCAAGCGGCGTGCGGTCTTCAGAGCGTTTACGTTCAAGCTCAACAAATTCTTCCCGTTTAAGCTCAACTGCTTTACCTACTTTTCTATCTTGCCAGTCGTAGTATTTGTTAAAAACCCATTGGTAGCTGGCAATTAAGCCAGCACCTAATTTTTCGGTCATCATAATCCACGACCAGCCGGTGAATAAGCTAAAACCTATGGCGAATAACAGCAAGAGAATCATAGTGGAGCCATCAAAACCAAACATACTGCGCAGAATATCGTCCAACGCATTACCCAGCATACCACCCGCGCCAAGCGGCAAACTTGCAGGCAGGGCAACGAGGTGTCCCGCCTCCAGCGCAGTTGATGCCAATAGCAACAAACCGAAACCAACCAAATTAAACACTAAGAAAGGGCGCTCGGAGATAGTGAGCTCTAAACGGTGATACACCAGCCACATGCTGTAAAACGCAAGGATCACCCACCACCAGGCAGAAAAGCCAAACAAATAAAGCAGCATGTCGGAAATCCATGCACCGACTGCACCACCTGAATTATGAATAGCGGCATTTTGGCTCGCCATGTGCGACCAGGAAGGATCTTCCCGATGGTAGCTAATAAGTACAACCGCAAGATACAAACCGACCAGCACTAAACCCAGCCACCAAGCTTCACGAACTAGTTTAACGCCGTGTTGTTGCGTAGGGCTGAGCGGCGCTTGCACGCGGCGATTCACTGCTGTTGATTTTTTATTAAAAAACAATATGTTACAAACCTTAAAAAATAGTCATGCAAATAAAAATATTCACTAATTATAGCAAAATCAAATTGCGTAAAGTATGTCTAAAAATTAAAATAGACGTTAATTGAATCATTACTGAAAGACGCCCGATTTAAAGGGTTTGATTTCTTCATCTTGAAAGTAAGCAAATTAACACCATTTTTAACGAATTGACTCTAAGCAAAGAAAGTAGTCCACAATGGCAACACGTCACGCCCATCTTCTCATTTTAGGCTCTGGTCCAGCGGGTTATTCTGCGGCAGTTTATGCTGCTCGCGCCAACTTAAAGCCTATACTCATCACCGGTATTGCGCAAGGTGGTCAACTGATGACCACCACTGAGGTAGACAATTGGCCCGCCGATGCTGATGGCGTACAAGGGCCGGAGTTGATGGAACGATTTCAAAAACACGCTGAGCGTTTTAATACCGAGATGATTTTTGACCACATCCATACCGCGCGCCTCAAAGAAAAACCAATCCGCTTGGTCGGCGACAGTGGCGAATATACTTGCGACGCACTAATTATCGCCACAGGTGCATCAGCGCAATACTTAGGCTTGCCAAGCGAAGAAGCATTTAGCGGCAAAGGCGTTTCCGCCTGCGCCACTTGCGATGGCTTCTTTTATAAAAATCAAGAAGTTGCAGTCATCGGCGGTGGCAATACAGCTGTTGAAGAAGCGCTATATCTTGCCAACATAGCCAGCAAAGTCACTTTAGTGCACCGCCGTGATAAATTCAAAGCCGAAGCCATTTTGGTAGATAAACTTAATGAGCGAGTTAAAGAAGGCAAAATCGCTTTAGAGCTTTTCCATACACTTGATGAAGTGCTAGGTGACAACAGTGGAGTAACTGGCATGCGTGTTAAAAACACGAAAACCGGCGCAACCAAGGACATCGCGCTTAAAGGCGTATTCATTGCCATTGGCCACAAGCCAAATACCGACATTTTTGAAGACCAGCTTGAGATGGAAGGCGGTTATATCGTCACGCAAATGGGACGCGGTGGCAATGCCACCGCCACTAGCGTGCCAGGCGTATTTGCAGCGGGAGATGTGCAAGACCATATCTACCGCCAAGCCGTAACCAGTGCAGGAACAGGCTGTATGGCCGCGCTGGATGCTGAAAGATATCTCGACAACTTAAAATAACAAGTATTTTTGAGAATGGTCGCGTGATACAACAAGATGATAATGTGGATAACGACAACAGTCTGTTTCGTGAGGCGGTAAGAGATGCGCGACCATTAAAAGTTAAACCACAACACGTAGTTAAGACACATCCTAAACCTATCGCCAAGCACTTTATGCGCGATGAAAAGCAAGCACTCCGCGATTCATTAAGCGATGATTACATTCCTGCACACGAGCTGGAAAGCGGCGAAGAGCTGCTTTACCTTCGCGAAGGGCAATCGCCCAATATTTTAGGCAAACTCCGCCGCGGTTTTTGGGTAGTCCAAACGCAAATCGATTTACACGGTTTGGTAACCGATGAAGCACGCATGTACGTAGCCGATTTTTTAAACTCCTGCAAAAAACGTAACATCCGCTGTGTGCGCATTGTGCATGGCAAAGGATTAGGTTCCCGCAATCGCGAACCAGTACTTAAACATAAGCTGCGCAGCTGGCTCATGCAGCGAGATGAAGTCATCGCTTACGCTCAAGCCAAGCCAGAAGATGGTGGCAGCGGTGCAGTGATTGTGCTGTTGAAGGCTTAAAAACTGTTAGATTGATGAATACAAAAATTGATAATTTAGACGATAAAGTCATGTGTTCTTGTAGCGGCACCACACGAGGCGAAATTCAGAACATGTTTAACGAAGGCCTTGATATGGACGCAATTTCGAGAAGAACAGGCGCGCTTTCTGGCTGTGCCGGCTGCGAATGGGATGTTGCGAAGTTTTTAAAAGCACTAACGGATACAGCGAGATGAAGTCGTCCCTACGAAAAAAACCAAGCCAGAAGATGGCGGTAGCGGCGCGGAGATTGTATTGCTGAAAGCATAAAACAATATACTAGACTCACACTTTACAGGATCACTAACAAAGTAGAGCGATCAGCAAAATTCCTTTACGAACTTGAAAGCTTACTCAAGGACTATAACAATAATGAACGGTTCGCCGCAAAGCTTTATCATTCAAAAAATCCGCCAGATATCGTGAATGAGTGGAAGGGCGTCGGATTTGAGGCAATGGTGGTACTCAGCTACGTCGTTTATAGCCTAGGTGCAGCACTAGATCCGCTGGCTTCCGAACTTGCCCGCATAAATTGCAAGAACGACAACCATGTCTACTTCCCATTTGCTGCCTCAAAGAAAGATTTCCCAAATTCGATCGCAAAACGGAATTTTGACAAGGCAGTGTTGTACGCTTTAAATCTAATTCATACCTATGCCTCATACCGCGGGGGAAACGAGCCACTAAGAGTAGTTCACAACCTTGAAATTGAAGATAAGCACACTGCACTCCTAGAGACGCATAAAACCATTGATTTTGAATTAGATGCAACTTTAGATACTTCTCACCGCGCGAATGAGTCTGAACTCGTTTTTAAAACCGATCCAATTCAGCATCATTTTTCAAAGGATAGTCCGCTACCAGAAAGGCCTGTCATTGAAACGTTGAGGGTGATTCAACAAGAAGTTTTGGGCGTTGCAGGGGCTTTTCGAGACTTTGATCTTAGTCTAACATAAAACAAAAAATTCACGCTAGTTCAAAAACAAAACAAACCCTAACTCAATAATTCAAAGCCCCAGCTCACTTAAACTTGCGTGCTCATCCGGCCTGCGGCCGAGTGGCCAAAAGAATTTACGCTCAGATTCTTTAATCGGTAAATCGTTAATGCTGGCGTAACGCAGCTCCATTAAACCATTGGCATCAAACTGCCAGTTCTCGTTACCGTAAGAGCGAAACCAGTTGCCAGCATCATCATGCCACTCATACGCGAAGCGCACCGCAATATGATTATCAGTAAACGCCCACAGCTCTTTAATCAGCCTGTAATCCAGTTCTTTCGCCCATTTGCGCGTTAAAAACTCCACTATCTGCACACGACCTTTTGGAAACTCAGCACGGTTGCGCCACTGCGAATCTAGCGTATACACCAACGAAACACGCTGAGGATCGCGGCTGTTCCAGCCATCTTCGGCCATCCGCACTTTATTAATAGCGGTTTCGCGGGTAAAAGGCGGCACTGGTGGGCGGACTTTAATTTCAGCATTCATCAATTTCTCCTTTCTCAATCCTCGGCTAAGAAACCACCACTCTGGCGCGCCCAAAGGCTTGCATAGAGGCCTTTTTGCTTCAATAATTGTTTATGCGTGCCCTCTTCCACTACTTTACCTTCATCCAGCACAATAAGTCTATCCATCGCAGCAATGGTGGAAAGCCGATGCGCAATCGCAATCACGGTTTTACCTTCCATTAATTGATAGAGACTGCTTTGAATCACCGCTTCTACCTCAGAATCCAACGCGCTGGTGGCTTCGTCCAGCAACAGAATCGGAGCGTCTTTAAGCATTACACGCGCAATGGCGATACGCTGACGTTGCCCGCCAGAGAGCTTGACGCCGCGCTCGCCCACATGCGCGTCGTAGCCAAATCTACCCTTTGCATCGTGCAGATTAAGTATAAATTCATGCGCCTCGGCACGCTTAGCAGCGGCAGTCATCTCTGCCTCTGTGGCATTGGGACGACCATATAAAATGTTATCTCGAACATTTCTATGCAAAAGTGACGTATCTTGCGTAACCATGCCGATGTGCTCACGCAAGCTGTTTTGCGTGACAGACTTAATATTTTGGCCATCAATCAAAATAGCGCCAGATTCCACTTCATAAAAGCGCAGCAGCAGATTTACAATAGTCGATTTACCCGCGCCAGAACGCCCTACCAGCCCAACTTTTTCGCCAGCCTTGATGTGTAAATTAAGGTTTTTTAACAGTATATTTTGATTGGGGTTTTGTAACTTTCTATCATAATTAAAATTAACTGCTTCAAACTTGATCTCGCCTTGTGATACTTGCAATGGTCTCGCATCAGGCACATCAATAATTTTGTTGTGCGTGGTGAGCGTATTGATACCATCTTGCACAGTACCCACTTGCTCGTAGAGCGTAGTCATCTCCCACATCACCCAATGTGAAATACCGTTTAAGCGTAGCGACATTGCCGTCACTGCAGCCACTCCGCCAACACCGACCTGACCATGACTCCATAACCACAATGCTAAGCCACCCGCGCCTATCAACAAAGACATATTGAGCACATGATTAATGGTTTCCACCATGCTCACCAGGCGCATTTGCTTGTTCACTGTACCTAAAAACTCGTGCATAGCATCTTTAGCATAAGCACCTTCACGCCCTGCGTGCGAGAACAATTTGACCGTGCTGATATTAGTGTAAGCATCGGTAATGCGGCCTGTCATGAGGCTACGCGCATCGGCCTGTTGCCGCCCAACCGCACTTAATTTAGGTACAAAATAAAACAAGGCACTCGCGTATAACACCAGCCAAGATAAAAATGGCCAAATAATCAATAAGTTAAAGCTGCCAACTACTGTTACCATGGTGGCGAAATAAATAATTACGAACACCAAAATATCCGCCACAATAAACCATACATCGCGCACCGCCAGTGCGGTTTGCATCACCTTTGCAGCTACTCGGCCTGCAAACTCGTCTTGATAAAAACTCATGCTTTGATTTAGCATGAGTCGATGGAAATTCCAACGCATGCGCATGGGGAAAACACCCGCTAGTGTTTGATGCTTGAGCATAGTCTGCAAACCAATAAACACTGTGCTAGCGATAAGAATAATGGCTAATAATGTCAGGTGCGTACCTTCTTGTTCCCAGAGCTGTGCAGGTGGAATATTGGCTAGCCAATCGACCACTTTACCCATCATGGCAAACAGCAAAGCCTCGAACGCACCGATGATGGCGGTGAATAGCGTCATGCTTAACAAAAATGGACGCAAGCCTTGCGTGCAACCCCAAGCAAATGCCCAAAAGTTTTTGGGTGGTGTGGTGATTAAGCTTTCTGGAAAAGGCTTGGCAAGCTGTTCAAACCATTTAAACATGATTATTTTTGTACAACAGTACAAACAGCCTCGGCCGCAATGCCCTCGCCTCGACCAGTAAAACCAAGCTTCTCAGTAGTGGTGGCTTTAACATTGATTTGAGAGACATCAACATTGCAATCAGCCGCAATATTGGCGCACATCTGCATCGTGTACGGCGAAAGTTTAGGCGCCTCGCAAATCACTGTCGCATCCATGTTGTTCACCGCATAACCTTTGGCTTTAAGTAATGCAACCACACGACGGAGCAACTGGCGCGAATCTATACCTTTATATTGATTGTCATTGGGTGGAAAGTGCTTGCCAATGTCCCCCAGCGCAGCGGCACCTAACAGAGCATCGCAAATAGAGTGCAACAAAACATCCGCATCCGAATGGCCGTCCAAACCTTTTTCATGCGCTATTTCCACACCGCCGATGATACATTTTCGGCCAACAACTAAAGCGTGAACATCAAAACCATGGCCGATTCGTATCATGCTTTCACCTCTTTTGTTTGTACTGCAAACAGCAGCTCAAGTAATGCTAAATCTTGCGGATAGGTAATTTTTAAATTGCGTAATTCACCTTGCACCAATTTTGGCTGCAAACCAAGTGCTTCAATGGCCTCCGCCTCATCTGTTGGCGTACCATTAAAACTTATAAGCGCATGTTTTAGAAGGGAAAAGCGGAACATTTGCGGTGTTTGTGCCACCCATAAATCAGCTCTTGGAACCGTCTTATTAACCCGATTATCTTGATTAGCCTGCTTAAGAGTATCTGCTAATGGCATCGCCAGCAAACCGCCAACATCGTCGTTTTCCAATGCATTTATTAATTGATCTAGCACCTGATTGGTCAAACCGGGCCGGGCGGCATCGTGTACCAGAACCCAATCATTTTCATTCAAATTTGGCTCAATAACCTGCAAGGTGTTCAGTACAGTCTCGCTCCTGCTTTTGCCGCCGGTGTAATGTAGTTTAAGTTTACTTGATGGCTCAAGTGTTAAACTACGCCAAAAAGCATCCTCTTGGCTCAAGGCCAAATGGATATTGGTAATGCGTGGGTTGTTAAAAAATACTTGTATGGTATGCGAGATGATCGGCTTACCAGCCAAAGGCAAATACTGCTTGGGCAAGGCTTTGGCCATTCGGTTGCCAGTACCTGCTGCAGGTATAATTACATGAAAAAACGCCATGCCGGATTTTAGCATGGCGCTTACCGTTTAGTCTAAAGCGGAAGCTTGCCTAGTCTTCTGCTGTTGCTGCAATTTTATGAATGGAAAGATCCGCACCATCAAACTCTTCTTCAGCACCCATGCGAATACCAACCAATTTTTTGAGCATGCCATAAACAATGGCACCGCCTGCAAGTGCAACAAGGACACCTAAGCCAGTACCAAGCAATTGCGACATGAAGCTTACGCCGCCGATACCGCCTAAAGATTTAAGCCCGAATATACCTGCCGCAAGACCACCCCATGCGCCGCAAAGGCCATGTAATGGCCACACACCGAGTACATCATCAATCTTTAAACGATTTTGTGTCATTGTAAATGCCCACACAAACAAAATGCCTGCAATTGCCCCAGTTATGAGCGCACCAAGCGGGTGCATCACATCTGAGCCAGCACATACCGCCACTAAGCCTGCTAACGGTCCATTATGCACGAAACCAGGGTCATTTTTACCCATAACCAATGCTGCCAGAGTACCGCCAACCAAAGCCATGAGCGAGTTGACAGCCACTAAACCAGAAATTCCTTGAACGTTTTGTGCGGACATGACATTAAAGCCAAACCAGCCAACAGTTAGTATCCATGCACCGAGCGCTAAAAATGGGATATTAGATGGCGGATGTGAATGCATGCGACCATCCTTACCATAACGCCCAGTACGAGCACCGAGTAAAATTACTGATGCCAATGCAATCCAACCGCCCATGGCGTGGACCACGACAGAACCGGCAAAATCGTGAAACTTGGCACCGAAAGTAATGTTTAGCCAATCCTGAAAGCCATAGTGATTATTCCAGGCGATGCCTTCAAAAAACGGATAAACAAAACCAACCAATAGAAATGTGGCAGCAATTTGCGGATTAAATTTTGCGCGTTCGGCAATGCCACCAGATACAATAGCAGGTATAGCTGCGGCAAAGGTCAGCAAGAAAAAGAATTTAACTAGGCCATACCCATTTTTTGCGGCCAACACCTCTGCACCGCTGAAAAAATTAACGCCGTAAGCAATACTGTAACCGATGAAGAAATACGCTATGGTCGAGATTGAAAAATCAACCATAATTTTAACTAAAGCATTGACCTGGTTTTTACTACGGACTGTACCGAGTTCTAAAAACGCGAATCCTGCGTGCATCGCCAGCACCATAATAGCACCCAGCAAAACAAATAAAACATCATTAGCAGAAACTAATGCTTCCATTGAAATCACTCCCTAAAAATCATATATAAATTTAAATTATTATTAATGGTTGACTTAAAAAGTCAAAAGAAAATAAAAGCAAAATTCAAGCCATTAACCTAGCCATTGATTTTAAAGGTGTTTTATAAATGCAGGCCAACAAAAAGCCCTGATTTAGTGCTATACAAAGTGCATTGCACCATAATGTAGCAAAAAATCTGCTGTTTTATGCTAAAGCATGCTCACCGTATGATTATTGAATACAAATTTTTCCGCCTCCGGATTGCCTGACCAGAAATGGAAAAACTCCCGCACTACTACCAAAAACAAACGGCGATTTTTCTTCACTTCAAATAAAGGCAGTGTCGCATCGACTGTCGTTCGGTAGACTTTATTGTCCTTATTAGGTGCGTCTCTTAAACGTACCAATAAGATTTTGGCAAGTTTCAAGCGTGTGTCAATGAGTGTTTGTTCTGCATTTTCATTGCGCAAAGCTTTAGTGTAGCCTTTTAACGCCCAACTATCGGTTGTGCCAAACTTTTCCTCATCAACGCTATGCCACAAAGCCCTTAAACTTACATGCACCGGCTGCCAATCAATAGGCAAAGTGTCTACAGTGGTGTTTTTATTAAGCAGCGCAACTGCCTTTATATCATTGATCCAGAAAGGATAATATTCACGCGCTATCACCAGACTTTCAGGCCAGTCCGCTTCTTCAACTGAATCCATCAGTGTTTCTATGACAGCGCGATACTCATAGCCATTAACCTGTTTGCTCGCCAATAACGGCATCAATCGGTTTAAAAAATTGATACGCTGCACAAAAGTTTCTGGCCCAAAACCCTTAGCTGTTAGCAACTTGATGTACACTTCTAGCGCTTGTTGTTCACGTGGCTCAATCGTCATGAAATCATCACTTAAATTATATTTTTAATTCTACTGCACAATCTGTTGAATAATATAATAAAACTCTCATATAGTGTAAATACAATTTTATTGTTCACAAGCCTAACAAAAAAGTAAAAAACTATGTTCGAAACGATTCTTTTAGCCCTAATTATCTTAGCCGCCTGGTTTTGGTTGGACAGCATTGCCAAGCGCGAAATCGCCATCAATTTTGGTCGCGAGTTGGCTAATCGCTGTAATTTGCAATTACTGGATGAAACGGTTGCCTGCAACATGATCCGACTAGGTCGAGATAGCCGCGGCCATGCGCAACTGTTACGTTTTTACGAATTTGAAGTTAGTGCTAGCGGTGCAGAACGCATGCAATGCAATTTGCAACTACTTGGTAAGCAACTGCAGGCTTGGCATATTCCTCCTTATATTCAGCCACTAAATTAGGAACACCGCAACCATCAAAATAACGTCTAGGAATTAAGTATTATAAAGAGTGGCGCCAGGAGACGCAGAGCGAATGACAAAGATATATCGATTGTATAGGATAAGAATGAGCGAGCACGCAACAACGCAGTTCGTTCATAAAATAAATTTTTAATGTCGTACGTTGGCCGTTTTGCTCCCTCTCCTACCGGTCCGCTGCATTTTGGCTCTTTGGTCGCGGCCGTTGCTAGTTATTGTGACACCAAAGCTAACAGGGGCAAATGGCTAGTGCGTATGGAAGACCTGGACAAACTACGCGAAATTAAAGGCGCTGCCGATGAAATTCTACGCACCTTAACAACTTTTGGTTTTGAGTGGGATAAAGAAATAGTGTATCAAAGTCAACGCGCTGACTTTTACGAAAATGCGCTACAAACACTAAAAAATCAAGGGTTTGTTTACCCATGCACATGCAGCCGTAAAGAAATTGCTGATTCTGCAATCGCAAGCGGTATTGAAGGTGTCATTTATCCAAAAACCTGTTTAAAGAATGCCTTGAAATCCAATACTCGAGAGGCTTTCAGGGCGACAACTTTAAATAAAAGCATTGCTTTTATGGATGAAATTCAGGGTGAGATTTCACAAAATCTGGCATGCGATGTCGGCGATTTTATTTTAAAACGTGTCGATGGCTTGTTCGCTTATCAACTCGCAGTAGTGGTTGACGATACCGCACAAGGAATTACCCATATTGTGCGTGGCGCAGATTTACTCAACTCAACACCACGCCAGATTTACTTACAGCAACTTTTGGGATTTGCTACTCCACACTATGCGCACGTTCCGGTAGCCAACAACATGGCAGGTGAAAAGCTAAGTAAGCAGACCCTTGCGCAGCCAATATCTACGTATCATCCAGAACAGTTAATTTTTGACGCACTAAGCTTTTTAGGACAAAATCCACCTACCGAGATTAAGTATGCTCCACTACACGATATGTGGCGTTGGGCTCATGCAAACTGGTCGATAGGGAAAGTGCCGAAACTGCGAAAAATCGTTGTCCAAACTTAAACCGATTGCAAGTGTTAAAATATCCATATGGTAAAATTTACTGATTCGTTACAGCATTTTCTATTTGAAAACACACCCATTCGCGGCAACATCGTGCATCTAAACCACACTTATCAACAGGTTTTTCAGCATCAAACCTTACCTGTAGTATTAAAACAGGCGCTTGGCGAACTGATGGCCGCGAGCGCTCTCCTCTCGGCCACGCTTAAAATGGATGGCGCCATGGTGCTGCAACTGCAAAGCAAGGGCGCGCTTAAACTATTGGTGGTGGAATGCAGCTCGACGCTAGAAATGCGAGCAACTGCCAAATGGGCTGGAGAAATTACAAGTGAAACATTTTTGGACCTGATTCAAAATGGCCAGTTTGTTATTACACTTGACCCAAAGCAAGGCGAGGCTTACCAGGGAATTGTACCGATTGAAGGGAAGACGATTTCCGAAATGCTAGAAAATTACATGCAACGCTCGCAGCAAATCGATACTTCGCTGTGGCTGCATTGTGATGGAGAAAATGCCTCTGGCCTGCTGTTGCAAAAACTACCTGAACAATTGGAGCAAGACCATTTATATCAAGACCATGACGCCTGGAATCGCCTCAATCATTTAGCTACTACTGTCACCAATACTGAATTACAAAACTTGGCGCCGGAACAACTGCTTACAAGATTGTTTTTTGAAGAAGATGTGCGTTTATTTGAAAGCAAGCCAACCCAATTTCATTGCAGCTGCAGCAAAAAAAAAGTGAGTGTAATGCTGCGGATGCTGGGTGCAGATGAGGTCAATAGCATTTTGGCTGAACGTGAAAATATAGAAGTTAACTGTGATTTTTGTAACAAACAATATGTATTTGATGCGGTGGACGCAGTGGCCTTATTCGCTAGCGAGCCAGTCATTAAGCTAAGCCATTCGAAACATTAGCCTGCTTGGCGCACGCGCTCAAATAAACACACGGCGGCCGCGGCGGCGGCATTGAGCGATTCCAAATTGCGATGCATTGGGATGCTCACCCTATAACTTGCGGCCTTAATCGCAGCAGCACTTAAACCAGCACCTTCATTGCCAATCACAAAGGCAGTGGGTTGAGTCAAATCTTGCGCATAAAGTGATTCACCGTCCATTGTAGTGGCGTAAGTATTGCCTGAAAAATTCCGCATCGTTTCTACCAAATCTACGCTTTCAACAATAGGTAGGTGAAACTGTGCGCCTTGCCCGCCGCGCAATGCTTTTGGAGACCACGCATCCGTGCAGCCTTTGCTTAAAAAAACTACATCAACACCAGCTCCCAATGCGGTGCGTAGCATGCTACCTAAATTGCCTGGGTCTTGAATATCTTCCAGCATCAACGCAAATTTCACTTCGTCAGGCAGTGTTATTTGCGGGATATTCACCTTTGCCAAAATGCCGGTTGAAGCCTTAACCGGCGTCAGCTCCGCAAACATTAAGGTTGGAAACATAATGGTCTTGACATGTTCAAGCTGTTGCATCAATTGTGTGGCTTCTACTGAGCTCTTTCCTTCCGGAATAACAACTAACTCAGGCTCGCCAAACGCTTCGCAATAGCTATCAATCAAATGCACGCCATCCAGTAATGCCTTGCCTTCCGTGCGGCGCTCCCGTACATTTTCGGTCAATTTCTTCAAATGCTTAAAAATCGGATTATCGCGCGAAGTAATATGCTTAAAGCTCATGGACAGGTCTTTCTAATTTAGAACGTATTCTAACTTAAGCCGCTTGTTCTCACCTTTATTTAAGCGTAAATTTACGTTGCTGTTTCTAAAAAATATTAAAAAAAACCTAGGGAGGATTCAAAATGTCATTAACAAAACGTTCGTTGGCAGAATTAATCGGTACTTTTTGGCTAGTGTTAGGCGGTTGCGGCAGTGCAGTCTTAGCTGCAGGAATTCCGGGTTTAGGCATTGGCTATCTCGGCGTTTCATTGGCATTCGGCTTAACCGTTGTCACCATGGCTTATGCAATTGGCCATATTTCAGGCTGCCACCTCAATCCTGCTGTATCGATCGGCTTGGTGGCAGGCGGTAGATTCAAATCCAGCGAATTGCCGCATTACATCATCGCACAAGTGCTTGGGGCGATACTGGCCGCAGCGACTATTTATTGCATCGCCAGCGGGCAAGAAGGCTACACGCTGGGCGGGTTTGCCTCCAACGGCTATGGCGAAGCATCTCCGCATGGTTACGCATTGCATGCTGCTTTCGTGTGTGAAGTGGTGATGACTGCGATTTTCCTGTTCATCATTATGGGTGCAACTGATGCCCGCGCGCCAGCTGGCTTGGCACCATTGGCTATTGGCTTGACACTTACGCTCATTCACTTAATCAGCATCCCCGTCACCAACACTTCTGTCAACCCTGCCCGCAGCACGGGCCAAGCCCTTTTTGCAGGCGGCATTTATCTGCAGCAGCTTTGGCTATTCTGGGTTGCACCGATTCTAGGCGGCATCATAGGTGCGCTGGTATATAACTTTGTGGCCAAAAAAGATTAAAGCTTAAAAACGCCTATTTTTTCATTGTCAGCGCAATCAGTCTGCAACCCGCTCTTCGACTTCCTTGCAGAGCAGTTAGCCTGACAATGAAACGCATGCGCATACATGCTATCAATTTAAAAACACCCGCGCCATGTGGGTATTTTTATTTGTGCCTTATAATACGCGCATGGCGAAAACACTCGATTTAGAGAGAATCCTGCACAGGCAGGGCTTTGGCTCGCGCAAGCTATGCCGCATCATGATACTTAACGAAGAAATCACGATAAATGGCGAACTATGCGACGACCCGGATGCTGAATTTTCACTGGAAAATTTGAGTTATACAGTGAAAGGTGAGCGCTGGGAATATCGCGAAAAATCGTACCTGATGATGCACAAACCCAGCGATTATGAGTGCTCGCACAAAACCCAGCACCACCCGACGATTTACAGTTTACTACCTTTCCCCTTGGTTGAAAGAGGCGTGCAATGCATCGGCCGCCTGGATGAAGACACCACCGGATTAATTTTGATTTCAGACGATGGGCAATTTATCCATAAAATAAGTTCACCCAAACACAAAGTGCCAAAAGTATATGAAATCACTTGCAAACACGCTATCTCGCAAGCCAATATCCATGAGCTTCTGCAAGGGGTGCAATTAGTGGATGAGCCCGCGCCAATAGATGCATTAGATGTAAAACAAATTTCAAACAACATCATTCACATGACACTGGCCGAAGGAAAATATCATCAAGTCAAACGCATGATCGCCGCCATCAGTAACCGTGTAGAAGCGTTGAAGCGTATTCAAATCGGTGACTTAAAACTGCCTGAGGATTTAGCTGTGGGCGAATGGCGGTGGTTAAGTGCAGATGATAAGGTGAAACTTAGCAAAGGATAGGTAATGACTCATAATATTATCTCTATTGAGTTGAGCAAACGTATTTCTGCTTTTTCAAACGATGTTGTAAATGCCAATATTCACTGGTGAATGCATTTTGCCCTAATCAATTCATTGCAGAAGCATCCGCTTGTTCAAGCACAATCCAATACGTTCTGACACTATACTTTGAAAGCGAATGCTATAAGTACAATTATTAATTTATGTCGAATTTTTGAAAAGCGGCAAGGCACCCTAAACCTTTTAGAATGACTCAAAACAATATTAGACAACCTTAATTTATTTGAAACCTCTGCATTAAAGAAAAGGCTTGCAGACAATGCATTTGTTGATAGCCTTGCCTCAGAGGCCAGGTGCCCTGACAAACCAAGTCTTGATGCTGATATAAAAAACTGTTCACCTAGTGATCCGCTCGTAAAAAAACTCATGGGTTACCACAGAGATTTTTTGCCCTCAAAAATACTGACATTGCTATTGGAAACAAGCCAGTTCAAGCAGAACAGTTACCCTCAGATGAAGATATATCAGCGTTACTTGAAAGAGCTATAACAATATTTAACAGATATAGCTAATTTTCTCTGCTAAGGTTTATTCAGTAAGCGTCGTTGGTCGTGATGACTTCAAATTCATATTTAGTTGCGTCACTTCAGCAGTAGAAGAATCTCGAAGAAAAACCCAAGAATTTAGCTAAGCACGAATATTAATGCGCTTTCTTAGCTTTACTAAATGCAAGTCGTGCGGCGTTTTTTGTCTAAAGCTGTCATCAAAATGACTTGCTTAAGCCAATAAAAATGCCTCGGCGTGTCCCATACTGCGGAGCGAATACGCCGATGCCGGAGCCATCCCGAATCTCGTAAACTCTGTCAAATACATTATTCACTACCAACCTGCCTTCAAAATCGCCAAAGCCCGCAAGCTTGAATTTTTGACTTGCGCCTAGATTTAGGACAGTGTAACAGGGTAGGCTGGCAGTATTGGCAAAACCGTTACGCAGCCCGCTTGCAAATATCAAATCGCCATTCAAATGAGCTCCGCCTGGCAACACATAAGAAGCGCCGGTGGATATGGTAAGCGCTTGTTCATGGTCAACATTGACCCAGTTATTGGCAGCATAGTTAAGTGTAGCTTGATCGAACAGATATTGCCCTGAAATAATGTCTTTTGCCTGACTGACGTTTCTGGCCAAGTTGGCATAAGCAGAAAAATTGTCTGATTTATAATTCGCCGTGAGTTCTACGCCGTAAATCCTGCCTTCGGCATAATTAAACGGCGTCATCAGCAAAGCTGGCCCAAACTGCCCTTCGTCTAAGGTGTTTTGCGTTTGCTTGTAGTAAGTATCTACGCCTAAACTGATTTTTGGTGTAAGCTGATGTGTGAGGCCGGCATCCAGATAATCGCCGCGCTCAGACTTTACCGGTGAATTAAGCCCTGGCGCTGCGCCTGTGGTATTTTGGAATAGCGCCTGCGTGGATGACGAAACCAGCTCTGTCGGCGGCGGCGTGAAGTAGCTCGCATATCCGGCATGCAAAGTGGTTTGATCGGTCGCTTTGTACACTATGCCGATCCTTGGGCTGAGTTGATGCTCGCTTACAAAAGCATCTACCGCATCAAAGCGTGCGCCGTAATTGATGGTGAGCTTTTTATCGACTTTCCACTCATCCTGCAAATAAACGCCCATCAGCGTATTGCCGTTCTTGGGATTGTTATCAATAATATTAAACGCCGTCCCGGAAACAACGCCGCCAGCGACAGGAAAAACCGTAGAAGTATTGTTGCTCTGAATATTTTCGACATTGCCGAATAGGCCAAATCGTACGGTATTTGCATCATTCAGATGATAGCTGCCATCGGCCTGCAAGCCAGTGCTTTGGCTGTTGCGGAAAATGTCGGAGGCCACGCCGTTGAACACCAGATTGCCCGTAACATCTGGCAGATAATGAAAACTTGAATAACGTGTAAACAAGGCGAATTGATAATCCAGTTTATCCGTCAGCGTACCTTGTAAGGCAAACACGCCAAAACGGTTGATTTCCAGTTGCTGGTCATTCATTGTGGCAGAGTTGTAACCCGATAAGCCCAATTGCGTGAGGATGCCGAGACTGTTTGGGTCTGGCGTCTGATTTGGGTTATTGGGGATTTGGAATCTGCCATTATAAGTGCCACCGATAAAACTCAAGCTGGTAGCATCATTGATAAAGTAATTCAGGTAGGCGAAGCCTTTTTCCTGCTTTGTGGTGTCATGTAACGGACTGACGCTCGATGTAGGGTTTTCTATGCCGACATTGCTAGTCAAGTATGAACCATTGAAATAATAGGAAAGGTTGCCGCTGGTGCCGCCATATTGAATGCTGGGATTAAAGGTGTTGTTGCTGCCGCCATATAGATCGATGTTTCCGCCTTCATTGTAGTTACCCTTGGTGGTAATCTCAACCACACCAGCCGTACGATAACCATATTGAGCAGGCAAAGCGCCCGTAAGCAAGTTTATGCTCTGCGCAAAGCGTGTATCTAACACTTGACCAAATCCAGAAATGCCCTCTGGCAGAATAATGCCATTGATGCGGTACTGGGTATTGGCATGATCGCCGCGAATGTGCAACTGACCGTATGAATCATTCACCACACCAGGCGCCTGAAGCAGTACCTGATTTAAGGGCGTATTGTCGCCCGCAGGCAAATTAGCGATATCAGTACGGTCAAATTCGTAGGTGCTAACGCCTGTAGCAGCAGATGCGCCGCTTTTTATTTGCTTAGGCTTATCTCCAACCACTTGAATCTCCGGAAGTTGAATGCTGTCCTGCGTGACCTCTGGCTGCTCAGTGGTATCCTTTATTTGGCCCTGAGCTTGCGCTTCTTCAGCAATTGCAGATTGTGCTAGAACCAGCGATATACTGCCCAACAATAGCCACGCAACGTCAATTACTTTATATTTTTTCATTTTTTACTCCCGATAACGAACAGCTTCCACCATGCGTAAAAGGCAGAATAAACAACTTAATAACTTACAAAAATTAAGTGTTACAGGAGGGGTGGTGCGCGTGAGTGATAGGCTGCTTGGTCAGCTTGAAGAAGCAGAAAAACTGGTTTCGATTGAAGTAGCGTAAAAAGTAAGAACAATAGTGCCGCGATTGGTGCAGCAATGGCTGGGATAAGTTCGATAGGCTGATGCGCAATGACCTGACAAACGGCACAAGCATCTTGCGCCGCTTCTGATTTATGATGATGCGTCGACTCGATTACCTGTAGCAGGATGAATGCTAAAACGGCACAAACTGCAATCAAGGGTCGTAAATTGCGGGCTAGTTTCATTAATTAAAATTGATCATCATGACATTTTGAACGAGGTCTTATATTCTACTCGCTGCATCCTGTGACAAGCAAAATTCTTTATTAGTTCGACTTCTTACTGCGTGTGGATTTTGTTATTTTAGAACTTGAATTAGAAAAAACCGGCCGAGCCGAATTTTTAAAATTGTTAAACGCTTTTGGTAAGGTCTTGTTCGATTTGAAGGCGCTACCGTCCGATTGCTTAATCACACCCATCACAGCGGGCTGAAATGCCGGCACCAAGTGTTTTTTACTATTTCCGATTAAATCTGCCCTGCCCATTTTCTTTAGTGCCTCGCGCAGCATCGGCCAATTTGCTGGGTCGTGATAGCGAATAAACGCCTTGTGCAGCTTACGCACGCCGCCTGCTTTAGGAATAGGCACATTTTCGGAATCTGCTGTAACTTTGCGTAGAGGGTTTTTGCCGCTGTAATACATGGCCGTCGCCATCGCCATCGGTGTGGGTGTAAAGTTCTGTACCTGATCCAGACGAAATTCGTTTTTCTTCAGCCACAGCGCCAAATTCAGCATGTCCTCATCCGTGGTGCCTGGATGCGCGGCAATGAAATATGGGATCAGATACTGCTTTTTACCGACCTCAGTGCTGAATTTCTCGAACATAGCTTTAAATTCATCATAAGCGCCCATGCCCGGCTTCATCATCTTACTAAGTACATTGTCTTCACTATGTTCCGGTGCGATTTTGAGATAACCGCCAACGTGATGCTGAACCAGCTCTTTCACATATTCTGGCGATTTCACGGCCAAATCGTAGCGCAAGCCACTACCAATCAGAATCTTCTTAACGCCTTTAATGGCGCGCGCATTTCGGTAGAGTTGAATCAACGCGGAATGGTCGGTATTCAAGTTCTCGCAAATGCCTGGATAGACGCATGAAAGCTTGCGGCAAGATTGTTCGATTTTCTCACTCTTGCAGGCAATGCGGTACATATTGGCAGTGGGCCCGCCAAGATCAGAAATGATGCCGGTAAAACCATCCACTTTATCGCGGATTTCTTCAACTTCTTTCAAAATGGACTCTTCGCTACGGCTTTGAATAATGCGGCCTTCATGCTCGGTAATGCTGCAAAAAGTACAGCCCCCAAAGCAGCCGCGCATGATGTTGACTGAAAACCGTATCATCTCCCACGCGGGGATTTTTGCATTTTTGTAGATAGGATGAGGCTTGCGCGCATAAGACATGTCGTACACGTAATCCATCTCTTTCGTGGTGAGCGGAATCGGCGGCGGATTGAGCCATACTTCACGATCACCATGCCGTTGTACTAGCGCACGCGCATTGCCAGGGTTGGCCTCTAAATGCAACACGCGCGAAGCATGGGCGTACAACACTGGATCTTGGGAAACTTCTTCGTATGCTGGCAAGCGCACTACTTGTTTGCTTCTATCGGCTTTTGGCTTGCGGATGATTTCAATCACCTTAGTGCCATCCGGCAATGTCGAATTGAGTTTACTGTCTTCAGTTGCACAGCTGGCATCGACTTTACCCATTTTCATTTCATACGGGTCAATTGCTTTATCAATGGTGCCTGGGCGATCTAGTTTAGTGCTTTCAATCTCATCCCAGCCTTCAGGAATATTTTTTCTCAAAAATGCTGTACCACGAATATCCTGAATATCGCTTACTTTTTCGCCTTTGGCAATGCGGTGACTTAACTCCACCAGTGCGCGCTCAGCATTGCCGTAAAGCAAAATGTCTGCTTTGGAGTCTACTAAAATGCTGCGGCGCACTTTATCAGACCAGTAATCGTAATGTGCGATACGACGCAAACTAGCCTCTATGCTGCCAATCACCAGCGGCACTTGCGAATAAGCTTCGCGACAACGTTGAGAATAAACCAACACCGCCCGATCTGGGCGCTTGTTGGCTGCAGCATCGGGAGTGTAAGCATCATCGCTGCGAATTTTGCGGTCGGCAGTATAGCGATTAACCATACTGTCCATATTGCCTGCAGTAATTCCAAAGTAGAGATTAGGTTTACCGAGCACTTTGAATGCGCTGGTATTTTGCCAATCTGGCTGCGAGATAATGCCGACGCGGAAGCCTTGCGCCTCGAGCAGGCGCCCAACCAGCGCCATGCCAAAGCTAGGATGGTCGATATACGCGTCGCCCGTGACCAAAATAATATCGCACGAATCCCAACCCAATTCATCCATCTCAGCACGCGTCATCGGCAACATTTTGGCCGTGCCGAAGCGCTTCGCCCAAAAAGGACGATAGCTATGTATGGGTTTGGCTAGATTATTAGTATATATTTCCATGCTTTGTAATTAAATCTAAAGTGCGCATTCTACGCATTTTTTATTTAATTACAAAGACTTATGTAGCATGTTAGTGTAAACCCTCGATATAGCCATCATTCTGCAACACGGCTAAAACCACATCTACCTCAATCAGGTTCGGATGTGAACGTTGAATTTCATCCGAAGATTTCACGCCATCGACCAATTTAAGATACTCACGCAGCTTTAATTGCAAACCTTGGCTGCGAAGTGCGGTCTCTTCGACCCCTTTTAACGTTTTTTTATATATAGTGTTCATAAAATAAATAACTTTCTAGAAAATTTATTATCTAAACTTCACTGTTATTAATTTACTACTTATTGGTACCACGGATCTAGGAGTTTATCACGATGAAACAAGAAAGAATATACTCAATTGCAGGTTTATCTTGCGACTATTGCGTTGCACGAGTAAAAGCCATTTTGTCTCCTTACGCTAACACGGTTGAAGTGTCACTAAATCCGCCACAAATTAGGCTTACAGGCCAAACAGCCGATGTTGAAACGCTAAATGCTATTTTAAGCAATGTGAGCGATTATCGAATAGGTGCGGAACAAACTTGAGCTCAGGGTATTATCAGTTAGAAAATGGTCACGTCGCCGCGATTGAAGGTGGTTGCCCTTTCCCGCCATTATCACTAGCATTAACTGAACCCAATGGCCTGATTGCAATTGGTGGCGATTTGTCTGCCACGCGTTTGTTAAGCGCTTACAAACAAGGCATCTTCCCTTGGTTTAATGAGGGAGAGCCAATCTTGTGGTGGAGCCCAAACCCGCGCATGGTGCTGTTTCCTGAAGAATTAAAAATATCCAACTCTCTCAAGAAAACGCTCAAAAAGCTTCCGTTCGAAATTCGATTTAACACCGCTTTTCGCGAAGTAATCAAAGCTTGCAGCCATACGCCGAGAAATGACCAAGGTGGTACCTGGATTTCACTAGAAATGATTAACGCCTACTCCAAGTTACACGATTTAGGCTATGCAATCTGTATGGAAAGCTGGCTGAATGGCAAACTGGTAGGCGGTTGCTATGGTGTTAAACTCAATAACATGTTCTATGGCGAAAGTATGTTTCATCTAATAACCGACGCTTCAAAAGTGGCATTTGTTCACTTGGTAGAATACCTTAAATATCAAGGTGTTGGCATGATCGACTGCCAAATGAAAACTCATTTGCTCACCAATTTCGGCGGCCGCGAAATTTCACGCGATGACTTCATGCAAAATATTACAAAACTGGTAAACTTTTAGTATGACTTTGCCTTGCGATCCGCCTTTACACAAGCTGCAGTTTTACGTCACTACGCCGTATAAATGCGGTTATTTGCCAAACAAACTCGCACAGAGTTTAATCGCCGCGCCGCATCATCTTGTTGATGCGGATGTTTATGGCGGCCTTATCCAGCAAGGCTTCCGGCGCAGCGGTAAGTTTGCTTACAGACCACATTGCGAAAATTGTAGTGCGTGTATTCCTGTAAGAGTAATACTGAATGAATTTGTACCTACCCGCAGCCAAAAACGCGCCTACAAACAACATGCAGACTTAACCGCCCACATAATGCCGCTGAACTATAGCGAAACTCACTTTGAGCTGTATTCTAGCTACCAAGAATTACGCCATATGGATGAAGATTTGAGCAATCAAAATGAGACAAAAAACGATGCTGAACAATATCGCCAGTTTTTATGCCAAAGCAATGTGGAAAGCCTGATGGTGGAATTTAAAGATGCCAAAAATAAAATCAAAATTGTCAGTGTGATTGATGTGGTAAGTGATGGCATCTCGGCCGTTTACACCTTTTACGATGCGCTTGAAACCAAAGCAAGTTATGGAACATATTCAATTATGTGGCTTGCTGAGTGGACAAAAAACCTAGGCTTGCCTTACCTATACTTAGGTTATTGGATTTCTGACAGCTCAAAAATGGCATACAAACAACAGTTTAAACCTCAAGAAAAGTTAATATATGGTGAATGGGTTTAGAAAATATATTGATTAACTCCCTTATTATTGTCTGGCTTAAGAACCCACCCTCACATGCTACAATCTCGTTTTTAATTTTCTAAAATTTGTTTTGAAAAAAATTGTCATATTTGGTGTGGGTTTGATTGGCGGCTCGGTTGCATTGGCTTTGAGAAAAGCAGGCAATGCACCATTGATTGTGGGCGTTGGGCGTACTCAAACAAGCTTGAATGAAGCACTGAATCTTGGTGTGATTGATAATCTAGAAACCAATATCCATACGGCTATTGAAAGTGCTGATTTAGTGCTTATTGCAACGCCCGTTGCGCAAACTGCAGATATTTTACAGAGCATCAAACCTCACTTAAACGACCAAATAATTATTACCGATGCAGGCAGCACTAAGAGAGATATTTTAGCATGTGCGAAAGAAATTTTAGGTGACCAATTTTGCCAGTTTGTAGGCGGCCACCCGATTGCAGGTGCAGAAAAAAGTGGGGTTTCTGCTGCGAGAGCAGATTTATTTATTGGTAAGAATGTGGTTTTAACCCCCACCCCAGAGACCAATGTCCATGCAGTAGCTAGCGTTGCTCAATTATGGCAAAAATGTGGCGCAAATGTATCTGAAATGTCTGCAGAAGATCATGATGGAATTTTTGCTGCAGTAAGCCATTTGCCCCATTTATTGGCGTTTGCATTGGTGGACGATATCGCATCACGCCCAAATGCCAAAACCTTATTCAGCTTTGCTGCCAGCGGTTTTAGAGACTTTACGCGTATTGCAGGTAGCAGCCCCGAAATGTGGCGTGATATTTGTCTTGCCAACAAATCTGCCATATTAATAGAGCTAAACGCTTACCAAGATGAATTATCACAATTAAAACAATTGCTTACCAATAAAGACAGCGCAGGCTTGCAAGCTTTGTTCGAACACGCAAGTGTGGCACGGAACAATTGGGCAAACAATAAAAATTAACCGCTGTCATGCCGAACTTTATTCTGGATATTGTTGTTAATTTAGCAATATTTGACTAGATTCAACAACGAGTACGGAATGACAAAAACTGAACACGGAATAAAAAAACCAAACTCTGAATATATGGAACAACTTACTCTCCCAGCTGCTAGCCGCGTCGAAGGCACCATCATCCTGCCAGGCTCCAAAAGCATTTCAAACCGCACATTATTGTTAGCCGCAGTTGCGACTGGCACGACAGAAATTCGTGATTTATTGGCCTCTGACGACACTTCCAGAATGCTCGAAGCCTTAGAGAAATTAGGTGTTAGGTGTGAAAATTTTGCCGAGAACGCTTGGCGCGTAGCAGGTTCTGGCAGCAACTTCCCCAACAAAAATGCAGAATTATTTCTTGGCAATGCAGGCACTGCTTTCAGACCGCTCACCGCAGTGCTCGCTTTGTGTGGTGGACATTACATTTTATCTGGCGTGGCGCGCATGCATGAGCGCCCGATTGGCGATTTGGTGGATGCATTACGTCAGATTGGTGCAAATATTGAGTACTTAGAAAATGAAGGTTTCCCCCCACTCAAAATCTCACCAGCCAGTATTGATGTCAGCAAACCGATTCAAATCCGCGGTGATGTTTCCAGTCAATTTTTAACCGCATTATTAATGGCGTTGCCATTGACTAAACAAGTTGCCACGATTGAGGTTATTGGCGAGTTGATTTCTAAACCTTATATTGAAATCACCCTTAATTTAATGAAGAAATTTGGTGTAACCGTTATGCGCGAAAGTTGGCAAACCTTCATCATTCCTGCTAATGCCAATTACATATCACCTAGTCATATTTTTGTTGAAGGCGATGCCTCCAGTGCATCATACTTTTTAGCTGCTGGCGCAATTGCTGGCGATGTGCGTGTAAAAGGATTAGGCAAAAACAGCATTCAAGGCGACGTGCGCTTTGCCGATGCGCTTTGTTTGATGGGCGGCAAGGTTGTCTATAGTGAAAATTCTATTACTTCGCATAAAGCTTCTAAAATCAAGGCAATTGACTTAGATTGCAACCACATCCCTGACGCAGCCATGACTTTAGCGATTTTAGCTTTATTCGCGGACGGCACGACGACTTTACGCAATATCGCCAGTTGGCGTGTGAAAGAAACCGACCGTATTGCCGCCATGGCGACTGAATTGCACAAAGTGGGGGCCATTGTTGAAGAAGGCCCCGATTACATCAAGATCACACCTCCCGCCAAGCTGATAGCAAATGCCGTAATCGATACCTACGACGACCACCGCATGGCGATGTGCTTTTCTTTGGTATCTTTAGGTGGCGTGCCGATTAGCATTAATGACCCGAAATGCGTGGCAAAAACTTTCCCCAGCTTTTTTGAAGAATTTGCAAAAATTGTCAGCTAATCTTATCCCTGTCATCGCGATTGATGGCCCTTCTGCTAGCGGCAAAGGTACGGTTGCACAATTGGTCGCAGAAAAACTTGGGTTTCATTACTTGGATTCTGGCGCACTATACCGCATTGTGGCGCTTGCCGCTCAACAAAACAATTTGGCTTGGGACGATGCGGAAAGGCTTGGCGCAATGGCAAAAACACTTGATATCAGTTTTAAAAATAGCAAAATTTATTTGGATACCGCCGATATTACCGAAGCCGTTCGCTCCGAGGAAATGAGCCGTGGCGCATCAGAAGTAGCGGTTCACCCACAGGTGCGCGAAGCATTGTTTGATTTGCAGCAAAGCTTCAGAAAAGAGCCTGGCTTAGTAGCCGATGGACGCGATATGGGCTCTGTTGTTTTTACTGATGCAAAACTCAAAATTTTCCTCACCGCTACGGTGGAAATCCGTGCTGAACGACGCTACAAACAGTTTATTGGCAAAAATTTAGCTGCGAATTACGCACAGTTTCTTCACGATTTACAACAGCGTGATACACGAGATAGTCAGCGCAGGGCTTCACCACTTATTCAAACACCTGATGCTGTGCTTTTAGACACCTCCGACTGCACAATAGACGAGGCTGTAGAATTTGTTCTTACAGCCTATAAAAATATATCATAAATTTCTTTTAAGTCATTGAACCTAAGATATTTTTTGTGTATTATGCTTGGTTCGTGTTGTGCGCATTTATGTTTTGCATAACGTTTAATAACTACCCCACTGCTAGGTGGGAAACTTTAGGTAACTTTTTTTAATGGCTTCTACTTCTAAATCAACTTCATCTTCTTCAATGGAATCCTTTGCCGCGCTTTTTGAAGAAAGCTTAGCGCGCCAAGAAATGCGTTCTGGTGAGGTAATCACCGCCGAAGTAATCTCAATCGATAGCGACCACGTCATTGTGAACGCTGGTCTTAAATCTGAAAGCGTGATTGACGCTAACGAATTCAAAAATGCTCAAGGTGAGCTTGAAGTTGCTATAGGCGACTTTGTAAAAGTATGTATCGAAAAACTCGAAGATGGTTTTGGTTCCACTCAACTTTCTCGCGAAAAAGCGAAGAAAATGGAAGCTTGGCTTGATTTGGAAGATGCAATGAACGAAGGCCGTGTAGTTAAAGGCTTTGTGAGCGGAAAAGTAAAAGGCGGCTTACGCGTTTCCGTCAACGGCATCATGGCATTCTTGCCTGGCTCATTAGTTGATGTGCGCCCAGTGAAAGATACTACACCATTTGAAAACAAAGAGTGGGATTTCAAAGTTATTAAATTAGACCGCAAACGCAACAATATCGTGGTTTCTCGCCGTGCAGTGATGGAGGTCAGCATGGGCGCTGATCGCGAAGCCTTGATGGGCACACTAACAGAAGGCGCAACAGTTAAAGGTATTGTTAAAAACATCACCGATTACGGCGCATTCGTAGATTTAGGCGGCATTGACGGCTTATTACACATTACTGACTTGGCTTGGCGCCGTGTAAAACACCCATCTGAGGTGTTAACAGTAGGTGAAGAAGTTGAAGCAAAAATTCTGAAATTCGATCAAGAAAAAAACCGTGTTTCACTCGGCATTAAACAATTGGGTGATGATCCATGGGTAGCTTTAACTCGTCGCTACCCAGTAGGCACACGCCTGTTCGGTAAAGTTTCTAACTTGACTGATTACGGCGCATTTGTTGAAGTAGAGCCAGGCATCGAAGGTTTAGTCCACGTTTCAGAAATGGATTGGACCAACAAAAATATTCACCCAGGCAAAATCGCACAATTGGGCGACGAAGTTGAAGTGATGATTTTAGAGATTGACGAAGATCGTCGTCGTTTATCACTAGGCATGAAACAATGTAAACCAAATCCATGGGATGACTTCGCTGCAACACACGCTAAGGGCGACAAAGTTTCTGGTCAAATTAAATCAATCACTGACTTCGGCGTGTTTATTGGTTTGCCAGGTGGCATCGATGGTTTAGTGCACTTATCGGACCTGTCATGGACACAAACCGGGGAAGAAGCTATTCGTAACTTCAAAAAAGGCGATGAACTCAATGCAGTAATTTTAGCGATTGATGTAGAAAAAGAGCGTATTTCTCTGGGTGTTAAACAACTGACTGAGGACCCATCAGGTGCTACTTCTTCTTCATCTGAAGAAAAAACCGCTAAACTAAAAGCCAAACCAGCAAAAACCAAGGCAGAAGACACTAAAGCAGCAGATGACGCGGCAGCGGCAGGCACTACCAATCTTGGAGCTCTGCTCAAAGCTAAATTAGACAGTAAGAAATAATAGTTTTTTAAAATTAAACTAAAGGCAAACATAAGCCATGACAAAGTCTGAATTAATTAATTTATTAGCAGAGCGCTTCCCTCAATTAGTGGTGAAAGATGCTGAATTATCAGTTAAAGCTATTTTAGATGCAATGACTGATAATTTATCTACCGGTGAGCGCATCGAGATTCGTGGGTTTGGAAGTTTTAGTTTAAATTACCGACCACCACGTTTAGGACGCAACCCAAAAACGGGTAGCAAAGTGCAAGTGCCCGCAAAACATGTGCCGCATTTTAAAGCGGGTAAAGAGTTACGTGACCGTGTAGATGCTGGATAAAGATTCGGTTTGATTTAAAAAACGGCGCAAGTGATTGCGCCGTTTTTTATGACCCCCAATTTTTCTACTTTAATAGAATGATTAGCCAGTACGCACAAGCTTAGGTAAAATGTCATTACTCAACAGAAAACAAAACTCATGACCGTTGAATTTGAATACTGGTGGTTACTCGTCCTTCCTTTGTTTTTCACACTGGGCTGGATAGCCGCACGAGTAGATATTAAACAGCTTCTGACTGAATCAACCACTCTGCCGGCCGCTTATTTCAAAGGCTTAAACTTTTTAATCAGTGATCAACACGATAAAGCCGTAGAAGCCTTCTCTGAGGCCATGCAGGCTAATACCGATTCGCTTGAGTTGCACTTCGCGCTGGGCAGCTTGTTTAGACGCACTGGCGAAACCGACCGTGCCATTAATATGCACCTGAATTTACTGGATAAAAAAGAACTCACTGTAAATCAAAAAAGCGCTGTTAAAGCTGAGTTAGCACAAGATTATTTAAAAGCAGGTTTATTCGACCGCGCCGAGGAGTTGTTTAAAGGTTTGGACGATACGCGCTACCGCCAACCCGCCCTGCGTGCGCTACTAGAAATTTACGTACGCGAACGAGAATGGACACAGGCCATTGAAACTGCAACCGAACTGGAAAGGTTATCTGGCGTGCCTTTTAGGCAAGAGATCGCGCAATATTATTGCGAATTGGCCATGAATGACATCATTGCACAAAATCCTGATGCAGCACGCAATCAACTCCAATTGGCTTTAGATGCGAATAAAAACTGCGTGCGAGCCAATGTGCTATTAGGTGATTTGGAGGTCAATGCCGGCGCACATCAAGCCGCAATTTCACACTGGAAGCGTATTGAGTTTCAGCAACCTGAATATTTAGGCCTAATCGCAGGAAAAATGCTCAAAAGTTATCGCGCAAGTGGACAGTTAAAAGATGGCTTGGCCCAACTCAACACCTATTTAGAAACCTATAAATTGCCTTCTTTGATGTCAGTTTTGTATGAGGCCACATTGGCCGAAGAAGGCGCAGAAAAAGCTGCCAAACTCGCCAGGAATGAACTCATCCGTCAACCCAGCTTGCAGACGCTTGATCAACTATTACAAGCGAGAGCGATGGCAGATGATGTGAATAACCAAGATATTCAGCTGATGCAACAAACCGTGCGTAACGCCATTGGCAACCGCGCTGCGTATCATTGTAATCAATGCGGCTTCCGCGCCAAACAATATCACTGGCAATGCCCGGCTTGCAACGCTTGGGAATCCTTACCTGCCGAGCCTTCAGAAGCTGTAAGCCGTGAAATGACCATTAAATAATAATGCAAGATATTGATAGTAAAGTAATTGTTGCACTGGATTATGCCGATAGCGCTAGCGCACTAAATCTGGTTAATCAACTCGACCCAAGACTATGCAAGCTTAAAGTTGGTAAAGAGCTGTTTACCGCTGTCGGTCCGCAATTGGTCGAAAAATTAATTGCCAAAGATTTTAAAGTTTTTTTAGACCTTAAATTTCACGATATCCCCAATACCGTATCCAAAGCCTGTGAAGCCGCCAGCAACCTAGGCGTGTGGATGCTTAACGTGCATGCTAGTGGCGGCAGTGCCATGATGAAGGCGGCGCTAGAAGGTGTGAATAAAAGCAGACAAAAGCCCTATTTAATCGCTGTTACCGTGCTAACCAGCATGAATCAAGCGAGTTTGAAAGAGATTGGCATTGAAACCAGTGTAGAGAATCAAGTGCTCAAGCTTGCCAAGCTAACCCAGCATGCAGGCTTACATGGAGTTGTATGCTCTGCACTTGAGGCAGAATTATTAAAACAACACTTGAACAATAATTTTTTATTAGTTACGCCAGGTATTCGCCCAGCAAATATCAACCAAGATGATCAATCACGCGTTGTATCACCAAATCAGGCGTTGCGTATGGGTGCTAGCTATTTGGTTATTGGCAGACCAATTACCCAAGCTGAAAATCCACTTAAAGCGCTTGAAGCTATTAATACCGAATGCTTAAATTTAGAAAAGGTCTAATTTTACAAAGCAAGCTTACACCAAGACAAAAAGCCCCAACTTTTGGGTTGCAATTCATTCAATTGGGGCTTTTGCTTTGTTTTTTTACTTATCAGTCACGATGTTCATCGTGATGTTTAACTTGTGGTTTATTGTACTTTTTGTCATATCCATGGCGACGCTTATAGTGATGATGCCTAGGTTCAGCAATTACTTTACCCAATACTGCCCCACCCGCTCCACCTACGCCTGCACCAATTACTGCGCCTGTGCCGCTGCCACTTACACCACGCCCTACAGCTGCGCCTGTTGCGCCGCCAGCAGCACCCCCAAGCACAGCACCTGTTTTACCTTCACCTTTAGTCGTAATAGCACCACCTACACCGCCGCCTACGGCACCACCTATGATCTCACCGGCTGAACCACCAACTACACCGCCAATCGCAGTGCCTGCTGCTGCACCTAAACCACCACCTACCGCAGTTTTAGCATTGCTGTTCTCTGCAAATGCGTTACTGCTTGCAAATACACTAGCAATGAATACTGTATAAATTGTTTTAGCAATCAATTATTAACCCCCTTTAACCCTTTTAAAAAAACACGCGTTACTTAACGCGCATGCCAACTTTTGCACCGACATCAGGTGAGAGTATAAAAGGACCGCCAAGTTCATCGCTTGCGGCTAAAACCATGCCTTCAGACATACCAAATTTCATTTTACGTGGCTCTAAATTCGCCACCATCACAGTCATGCGACCCACCAATATTGCTGGGTCGTAGGCTGATTTAATGCCTGCAAACACTTGACGCGGATTAGCTTCACCAATGTCTAGCATGAGTTTAAGTAACTTCTCCGCACCTTCCATATGTTCAGCGTTGACAATTTTAGCAATTCGTAAATCCACTTTGGTGAAATCATCAATACTGATGTACTCGGTTTCTGCTGCATTTACTTCGCTCTGCTGATGAACCGCATGACGTTGTTCAGAATGAGATTGCGGTGTAGCTGCGGCTTGTAAGTTTTCTTTATTGGCTTCTGTCATGGCTTCTATCAATTTAGGGTCTATACGGGTAATTAAATGCTGATAACTATTAATGCAAGTAGGCAATATCTTTAAATCATCCCACTGAAAATCTCTTTTCATGCCAAATAAATCTCGAGCCACCCTACCTACAAGCGCAGGTAAAACAGGTTGTAACAAGATAGAAACAACATAGAAGCCATGAATTGCTGCTGTGCAACTATCATGCAGGGCTTCTTTCTTGTTATCATCTTTAGCTAAATTCCATGGTTCCTTAACTGCAATCTCACCATTTATTCGGTCAGCAATTTCCATAATGTCACGTAGTGCTTTGGAATAATTACGATCCCTATAAGACTCCGCTATTAATAGTCCTTGTGCTAAAGCTCCGTCAATCAAAGGCTTCATGCTGTCCTTTTGTAGTTCCCCACCAAACTGCTTTGTAATAAACCCTGCAGTACGGCTCGCGATATTGATGTACTTGCCAACCAAATCACTGTTCACACGAGCGACAAAGTCTTCCAGATTCAGGTCAATATCTTCCATCGTGCTATTGAGTTTGGCCGCGTAGTAATAGCGCAAGTATTCAGGATTTTTAATATGATCTAAATAGCTACGCGCAGTAATAAAGGTACCGCGTGATTTGCTCATTTTTTCACCATTCACGGTTAAAAAACCATGCGCGAAAATCTGTGTTGGCTTACGGTAGCCACTAAATTCAAGGGTTGCAGGCCAAAATAGTGCATGAAAATAAAGAATATCTTTACCGATAAAATGATAAAGCTCAGTTTTACTGTCTTTAGCCCAATACTCATCGAAATCCAATCCCTTTGTTTGGCAAAGATTTTTGAAGCTCGCCATATAGCCAATCGGTGCATCTAGCCAAACATAAAAGTATTTACCTGGAGCATCGGGTATTTCAAAACCAAAATATGGCGCATCACGAGAAATATCCCAATCGTTCAAACCATTTTCAAACCATTCGCCCATCTTATTGGCGGCTTCGCCTTGCAGCGTGCCAGAACGCGTCCAGTCTTTCAGAAATGCTTCACATTCGCTTAATTTGAAAAAATAATGTTCTGTCTCCTTACGCACTGGCGGAGCGCCAGAAACTGCAGAGTAAGCGTTTATTAACTCGGTCGGATTATAAGTTGCTCCGCACACTTCGCAAGAATCGCCATATTGGTCTTTGGAATGGCATTTTGGGCATTCGCCTTTAATAAAGCGATCTGGCAAAAACATGTTTTTTACTGGGTCATAAAATTGTTCAATAGTCTTTCTTGCGATTTTATTATTAGCATCCAGCTTTTTATAAATGGTTTGCGAAAGTATTTTATTTTCATCAGAGTTGGTTGAATAGTAACTATCAAACTCCACCAAAAAATCTTTAAAATCTGCAGCATGTTCTTTATGCACTGCATCGATCAAGGCTTCTGGTGTAATGCCCTCTTTCTCTGCGCGCAGCATAATTGGCGTGCCATGTGTGTCATCCGCGCACACATAATGAACGGTGTGGCCTTGCATTTTTTGGAAACGCACCCAAATATCGGTTTGAATATATTCCACCAAGTGCCCAAGGTGGATACTGCCGTTGGCATAGGGCAAAGCTGAGGTAACTAAAATCTTGCGAGGCATAAAATACTTTGTTAATTGAATAAAACGCTATTTTAGCAAATTAAGCAATGTTTAGCTTTAAGCATTGGTATCAGCTAAAATAGAGGTTTTCAAATCAAGCATGTAAACATCATGGCCATAACAGAAATTAACATTCAAACCGCACTAAAAGAACTGATTGACCCGAACACAGGACGTGATTTTATCACTAGCAAATCAGCCAAAAATATCCAAATCAGCAACAATGACGTTAGCCTTGATATTGTGTTGGGATACCCCGCCAAAAGTGTGATGGCGGACGTGCAGGCTTTTGTTACAAATCATCTTAAAAAACTTGCCGAAGTGGGTAAAGTGACCGTGAATATTGGTAGCCGCATTGTAGCGCACAAAACACAACAAGGTGTTCCCTTGCTGCCAAATGTGAAAAACATTATTGCTGTCGCCTCCGGTAAAGGAGGCGTAGGAAAATCAACGACTAGCGTCAATTTGGCTTTGGCACTTGCGGCAGAAGGTGCTTCTGTTGGCTTGCTCGATGCCGACATCTACGGCCCAAGCCAGCCGCAGATGCTGGGTATTAGCGGCCGTCCGGAAAGCTCTGACGGAAAAAGTATGGATCCGATGCTGGCGCACGGCCTACAAGCTATGTCTATCGGTTTTTTAGTGGATATCGATACACCCATGGTGTGGCGCGGCCCCATGGTGACAGGAGCTCTAGAACAGTTGTTGCGCGATACCAAATGGCACGATTTGGATTACCTGGTTATTGATTTACCGCCAGGTACAGGAGATATTCAGCTTACACTCGCTCAAAAAATCCCCGTCACAGGTGCAATTATCGTCACAACACCACAGGATATTGCACTGTTAGATGCACGTAAGGGTTTAAAAATGTTTGAGAAAGTCGGCATCCCCATTTTAGGCATTGTCGAAAACATGAGTACGCATATTTGTAGTAAATGTGGACATGAAGAACACATATTCGGCGCTGGTGGCGGACAAAAGATGTGTGACGACTATGCGGTAGATCTGCTCGGAAGCTTGCCATTGGACATCAGCATCCGTAAACAAACGGATAGCGGTAAGCCCACCGTGATTGCGGAACCAGATTCTAAAATAGCATATATATACAAAGAAATAGCACGCAAGGCTGCCATTAAAATCGCCAATGCCAGCTTAGACCACAGTAGTAAATTCCCGAATATTGTGATTCAGAATACATAAATCTTGCAGTTTTAGTTAAACCTACAGCTTTAGTGCTGTTATTTTAATTGTGAAATTAATTAAGCCATATAATGCCGTTTGTTTTTTAAAATTTGATACCAATAGAAATATATGGCCCATCTAAAAACAGTAATATTAGAAACTGCCACTGAAGATTCCTGGTTAAAGAAACTAGGACCTGGTTTAATTACCGGCGCCGCTGATGACGACCCAAGTGGTATAGCCACCTATTCTCAGGCGGGTGCGCAATTCGGCTTTAACATGTTGTGGACTGTATTGTTCACGTATCCTTTAATGGTTGGCATTCAAATTGTAAGCGCCAGAATCGGCCGGGTGAGTGGTCATGGCCTTTCTGGCAATATCCGGCAACACTATCCAGCATGGATACTATACAGCATCGTAAGTCTGCTATTAATTGCCAATACAATCAATATTGCAGCCGATGTTGCTGCAATGGGCGATGCATTAAAATTATTGATTGGCGGTCATGTGCATTTGTACGCAATCGGGTTTGGACTCACCTCACTATTGTTACAAATATTTATTCCCTACAGGCGTTACGTCAGGGTGCTGAAATGGCTGACACTAACCCTGCTTGCCTATGTTGCTAGCATATTTGTTGTTGATATATCCTGGAGGCATGTACTCGAGGGAACCCTAGCGCCTCACTTGACTTGGAAACCGGAATATATTACCACTGTCGTTGCTGTATTCGGTACAACGATAAGTCCTTATTTATTTTTCTGGCAGGCCTCACAAGAAGTCGAAGAACAGCAACTTAATCCACTATCAAAACCTCTTAGGGATGCGCCTGATCAGGCAAAATCTAATTACAGACGAATTAAAATTGATACTTATGTTGGCATGGGTTTTTCCAATATAGTCGCATTTTTTATTATATTAACGACAGCAGTCACGCTAAATCTGCATGGCGTAACTGATATTCAAACATCTGCACAGGCAGCAACGGCTTTACGCCCAATTGCTGGAGAATTTGCTTTTTGGCTTTTTAGCGCTGGTATTGTCGGCACCGGACTGCTTGCAATACCAGTATTGGCTGGCTCAGCCGCATACGCCATGGCGGGTGCATTCAATTGGAAAAAAGGCCTGGAACTTGAGCCTATGGAGGCAAAAAAATTCTACAGCATCATCGCCATCTCCACTTTGATTGGCGTTGTGCTTTGTTTCACCCCTATTGATCCAATTAAAGCGCTTTACTGGAGTGCGGTCATTAACGGTATCATTTCGGTTCCCATAATGGCATTGATGATGTTAATGGCAGTCCGTCCAGAAATCATGGGGGATTTTGTTATTACATTAAAATTAAAAATACTAGGCTGGGCAGCTACGGCAGTAATGGCACTTGCAGTCATTACGATGTTCTGGACGTTAGGCAAATAAGAAGTAAGCTCGATAAGTAAAGCCAAACCAGCCTTTTTTACATATTATACTTTACCTTAAACTAACGTCGTAACAATACACATCCACGCCATTTTTTGGCGCAATTAAAGTTGCCGGAATGGCCACACCGTTACGCCAATTATCTACAGCTTCCTGTTTTCCCGCGCCAGTGACTAAAAAGATCACTTCATGCGTATTATTTAGGCGATTTTGGCTTAAGCTAATACGCTCTGGCGGCGGTTTTGGCGAGTTAAATACCGGTATTGCATCAGCACTGTTGTCGATTGCATGTCCAGGAAACAAGCTGGCGGTATGGCCGTCCTCGCCCAACCCCAGCAGTACCATGTCAAAAGCAGGTACACCCTCTAATGTTTTTGCATAAGCCTTTGCGCCGACTATTGGCCCTAATTCTGCCGGGATATCGTGAATCTGATTTGCGGGAATATCAACATAATGCAGCCACACCTGTTCCACCATCAAGCTGTTACGGTCTTCATGGTCGCGTGGCAAGCAACGCTCATCACCATGATATATATGCCACTTCGACCAATCCATTTTTATGTCACGTAACAACCGATACACAGCGCGCGGTGTATTACCTCCGGCAAGCACAATAGAAAACTGGCCGTGCCTTTTAATCGCATCTTTCGCACTTTTTAAAATCTGATCACAGACTGTGTGTCTTAATGATTCGATACTGTCAAAATATTTCCAGCGAGTATTTTGAACTTGCATAAATATGATTATCCACAACAGAAAAATTAGGCCGAATTTGACACGAAATAACGAGAATTGTCACGCTATTTTTTACGTTTTTAGCCTCAGATTATTGTGTGGAAAGGCAGTCATGCATTATTATGTCAGGTTACGTAAAGGAATAATAAAGATGTTAATTAAAGATAGTGAAATTGTTGATCTCAACACACCCACCGGAGAAATGCGCGCCCATATTTTTCGCCCCGCCGCACCAGGAAAGTATCCAGGAATTTTAATGTTTTCAGAAATATTTCAAGTAACAGCTCCAATCCGCCGCACCGCCGCTATGCTTGCTGGGCACGGCTTTATTGTTGCTTGTCCTGAAATTTATCATGAATTTGAACCACTAGGTACAGTACTATCTTATGATGAAACGGGTACTACACGCGGCAATGAGCTTAAAATCACTAAACCTGTTGAAGCCTACGATAGTGACGCACGTGCAGTGTTAGATTACTTAAAAACACGACCAGACTGCACTGGACGCCTAGGCGTCATGGGCATCTGCATTGGCGGACATCTTGCGTTTCGCGCCGCAATGAATCCAGATGTATTAGCCACAACCTGCTTTTATGCCACGGATATTCACAAAAAAGGATTAGGGCTAGGCAAAAATGATAACTCGATGGAACGTGCCAGTGAAATTAAAGGTGAATTGTTGCATATCTGGGGCCGTCAAGACCCGCATGTGCCATTAGAAGGTCGCAACCTGCTGAAAGCTCGCCTTGAAGAAGTAGGAGCTCGTTTTACTTGGCATGAATTCAACGGCCAGCATGCATTCATGCGCGATGAAGGTCACCGCTATGACCCTGCACTATCACGATTAAGCTGGGACTTACTGCTGGAATTATTCAACCGCCGTTTAGGCTGGGGCGACCTTAATGAAGAAACAGATGGAACTCCTGCAGAAAGTCGTCACTGATTCATTCCATTACAAAGAACTAATAATTCACTTTCGAGCTTAATCTAACCCACAAGGTGGATGGCTTACAATCCTCTATAAAAGGTAAAAAGCACAATGAAATTAGCAATGTTAGGTTTGGGCAAAATGGGTGGCAATATGGCTGCACGTTTGCTTCGTCATAAAATGGAAGTCGTTGGCTTTGATTTTAACAAAGATTTTGTCAACAATCTGGTTGAAAAAGAAGGCCTGATCGCTGCAACTTCAGTACAAGATGCAGTAAATAAATTAGAAGGTCAAAAAATTGTCTGGATGATGCTGCCAGCAGGTGAAATCACTGAAAAGCAGATCAAAGATTTAATTCCTATGCTTAACAAAGGCGATATTATCGTCGACGGTGGTAACTCCAATTACAAGCATAGTCAACGCCGCGGCGCGATGCTAGCCGAGCATGGTATCGGCTTTATGGATTCTGGTACATCTGGTGGGGTATGGGGATTGGACAATGGTTATTGCCTGATGGTGGGAGCAACGAAGGAAGTAGCCGAAGCAGTTACACCGATATTAAAAGCGCTAGCGCCAGCCGCACACCGCGGTTGGGCGCATGTGGGTCCAGTAGGCTCTGGTCATTTCACAAAAATGCTACACAACGGTATTGAATATGGCATGATGCAGGCTTTAGCTGAAGGCTTAGATTTATTAAAAGGTAAAGAAGAATTCAATTTGGACTTGGCGCAAATCACCGAACTTTGGCGTCATGGTTCTGTGGTGCGTAGCTGGTTGTTAGATTTAACCGCAGAATCGCTTAAAGCTGATCAAACATTGGATGGTGTTGCGCCTTATGTAGCTGATTCTGGTGAAGGCCGATGGACAGTAGTTGAGGCTGTTGAACAAGGCGTTGCCGCACCAGTATTAACACTGGCGCTGCAAATGCGCTTTGCCTCACAAGAGGATGACGGTTACAGTTATAAACTGCTTTCAATGATGCGCAACGCCTTTGGCGGACATGCTGTAAAATCATCAAAATAGCAATAGGTAAATAGAGGTAATATAAAATGACTAAAAAAATCGATCCATGTACCCTCGTATTATTTGGTGCCAGCGGCAACTTATCTCGAATCAAATTAATACCTGGGTTATTCAGATTGGATGCAGCGGGTCGTTTGCCGGACCACATGGCAATTCTTTCTGTAGGCCGAGGTGAAGTATCACGCGAAACCTGGCAAGCTGACATCAAAGGCATGTTGGACGCCAAATTCAAGAATGGATATGATCATAAAGTTTTTGAACGCTTTATAGCACGCAACCATTACCAAGCCAACCCGCCAACCGACCCTGATGCATTCTCCAAAATGAAGGCTGTGTTATCTAACGAAAATATATTCCCACAAAACTTGGCGTATTTCTTATCGGTTCGGCCAACCGATTTTGCGCCAGTTGTCGAGCAGCTTTCTGGTGTAGGCTTGCTGGATGAAAGCCAATACTGGCGTCGCGTACTGATTGAAAAACCATTCGGCACCGATTTAGCAAGTGCAAAAGACTTACAAACAAAAATCACCAAACATTTAAAAGAAAGTCAAATCTACCGTATCGACCATTACTTGGGTAAATCCGCGCTGCAAAACGTGATGCTTACGCGCTTTACTAATGCAATGTTTGAACCCCTTTGGAATAATCAATACATTGACCATGTACAGATTACCAATAATGAGATTTTAGGTGTGGGCGAGCGTACTCAGTTTTATGATTCTACTGGCGCAGTGCGTGATATGGTTCAAAGCCACTTATTACAAACACTGGCTTTAGTTGCCATGGAAAAGCCAAAAGACTTAAGCCCAGATAGTATTCGCGCTGAGAAAATCAAGCTGCTTGAATCGATTCGCCCTATCCCTGTAAACGAGCTTAACAAACACGCTTTCCGTGCCCAATATGCAGCGGGTCGAGTATGTGTGGCAGATGGCCACGGCGAAAACGTTCCTGGTTATCTGGAAGAATTAGCAAGAGATGGCGTAAAAGAAAGTGTGACCGAAACTTATGCGGCGCTAAAATTATTCATTGATAACCCGCGCTGGAAAGGCGTTCCTTTCTATGTACGCACTGCGAAACGTATGCACGAAGGTAACACTGCCATTTCGATTCGCTTCAAGAAGGCACCCATGCAATTGGTTGAAGGTCAACATCAAAACTGGCTTACACTCAATATCCAGCCACGTGAATGCATCAAGATGGAAATAGAATCAAAAATCCCGGGGTTGGATATTGCAACTCGCACTTTAAGCATTGATGCGCCGCAGCGCCAGCAAGGCGACGAAACTATCGATTCATATGAATCACTCATGCTGAATCTGATGGAAGGCGACCCTTCACTTTACCTGCATATCAGCGAAGTAGAAGCGCAATGGCGTTTGGTTGACCCAGTGGTAAAAGCATGGATGGCAGATAAATCAGCTGTGCATCAATACCGTGCCGGCAGCCGAGATCCAGCAGAATCTAGTGTGATATTTGAATCTAAAGATCAATTCTGGCGCTACAGCATTGAATTGGGTGGTGATAAGCACTAATTTTTCAACACAATCAGTCTAAGCACTTTATAATGCCCAAGTTAAATATTGGGCATTATTTTTTAAATTCAGGGCAAACCAATGAGCATCAAATCAGATAAATGGATACGCCGCATGGCGGAGCAGCATGGCATGATAGAACCATTCGAGCCGAATCAAGTGAAACAATCAGCCGATGGTCAGCGAATGGTGTCATACGGCACATCGAGTTACGGCTACGATATTCGCTGTTCGAAAGAATTTAAGCTGTTTACTAACCTCAACAGCACCATTGTAGATCCCAAAAATTTTGATCCAAATTCATTTGTTGAAGTCAATGCCGATTACTGCATTATTCCTCCCAACTCTTTTGCACTAGCGCGCACCGTAGAATATTTCCGTATTCCACGCAATGTATTGACTATTTGCTTAGGTAAATCAACATATGCGCGTTGTGGCATTATTGTTAATGTCACTCCATTTGAACCAGAATGGGAAGGCTATGTCACACTAGAGTTCAGCAATACAACACCACTGCCGGCTAAAATCTATGCAAATGAAGGTTGTGCACAAGTACTGTTTTTTGAAGCGGATGACGACGATGTATGTGAAACCAGCTACAAAGACCGTGGTGGCAAATATCAAGGACAGGTTGGCGTAACATTGCCTAAAATTTAACTAAGGAATTTCAATGAAGTTTCGTTTCCCCATTGTCATCATCGATGAAGACTTTCGCTCCGAAAACTCTTCAGGTTTAGGCATTCGCGTGCTGGCCAAGGCCATTGAAGAAGAAGGTTTTGAAGTGCTGGGCGTGACCAGTTACGGCGATCTCACCTCATTTGCGCAACAGCAAAGCCGCGCTTCAGCATTTATCCTTTCTATCGACGATGAGGAAATCGTAGAAGAAAAACCTGAAGCAATCGAACAACTGCGTAAGTTCGTTACCGAGATTCGTTACCGTAATGAGGAAATACCAATTTTCCTGCATGGCGAAACGCGCACTTCTCGCCACATTCCAAATGAGGTGTTGCGCGAGTTGCACGGTTTTATTCACATGAATGAAGACACACCTGAATTTGTCGCGCGCCTGATCATTCGTGAAGCCAGAGCTTATCTAGATAGCCTGCCACCCCCGTTTTTCAAAGCACTCACACACTATGCAGCTGACGGCTCTTATTCATGGCATTGCCCAGGACATTCTGGAGGCGTAGCATTCTTAAAATCCCCCGTTGGGCAGATGTTCCACCAATTTTTTGGCGAAAATATGCTACGTGCCGATGTGTGTAACGCAGTTGATGAACTTGGCCAACTGCTTGACCATACTGGGCCAGTAGCTGCTTCAGAACGCAATGCTGCACGTATCTTCAATTGTGATCATTTGTATTTTGTGACTAACGGCACTTCTACTTCAAACAAAATTGTATGGAACTCCACCGTCGCACCTGGCGATATTGTTGTAGTTGATCGCAACTGCCATAAATCTGTGTTGCATTCAATTATCATGACAGGGGCGATACCTGTATTCTTGATGCCTACGCGCAATCATTTTGGTATTATTGGACCGATTCCTAAAAGCGAATTTGAATGGAAAAACATTCAAAAGAAAATCGACCGCAACCCATTTATCACTGATAAAAAAGCCAAGCCACGCGTGTTGACGATTACTCAATCTACATATGATGGCGTCCTTTATAACGTGGAAGAAATCAAAGAAATGCTCGATGGAAAAATCGATACCTTGCATTTTGATGAAGCCTGGTTGCCTCATGCCACTTTCCATGACTTTTATGGTGATTATCATGCCATTGGAGCGGATCGCCCACGCTGCAAAGAAAGTATGATATTTTCAACCCAATCTACACATAAATTACTCGCTGGCTTAAGTCAAGCTTCACAAATCTTAGTACAGGATGCTGAAAATAGCCGCCTGGATCGTGATGTGTTCAATGAAGCCTATTTGATGCATACCTCGACCAGCCCACAATATTCGATTATAGCTAGCTGCGATGTCGCTGCAGCCATGATGGAGGCCCCTGGTGGCACAGTGTTAGTGGAAGAATCTCTGATGGAAGCCTTGGACTTCCGGCGCGCCATGCGCAAAGTGGATGAAGAATGGGGTGCGGACTGGTGGTTTAAGGTTTGGGGTCCAACCGATCTTTCTGAAGAAGGCATCGAAGAGCGTGAGGCTTGGATGCTTAATGCGAATGAAGATTGGCATGGATTTGGCAATTTAGCCAAAGGCTTCAATATGTTAGACCCTATCAAAGCAACAATTATTACCCCAGGACTTGATATCAAAGGTGATTTCTCCGATAAATTTGGTATTCCAGCTGCAATTGTCACCAAATATCTTGCAGAGCATGGCGTAATTGTTGAGAAAACCGGACTTTACTCGTTCTTTATCATGTTCACTATAGGCATCACCAAAGGCCGTTGGAACACGATGGTAGCCGCTTTACAACAATTTAAAGATGACTATGACAAAAACCAACCGCTTTGGAAAGTATTGCCGGAATTCATTCAGAAACAGCCGCGTTACGAAAACGTAGGTTTGCGCGATTTGTGTGAGCAAATTCATGCGGTATATAAAGCCAATGATGTTGCGCGCTTAACTACCGAGATGTATTTGTCCGATATGGTACCTGCCATGAAGCCGACAGATGCATTTGCCAAAATGGCGCATCGCGAAATTGATCGTGTGCCAATTGATGAACTAGAAGGCCGCGTGACGGCTGTGCTCTTGACGCCCTACCCGCCTGGCATCCCATTATTGATACCAGGCGAACAGTTCAACAAAGTGATTGTAAATTACCTGAAATTCGCACGTGAATTCAACGAGAAATTCCCAGGATTTGAAACCGATAACCACGGCTTAGTAAAAAAGATTGTGGATGGTAAAGCTGTGTATTACGTCGATTGTGTAGAAAAGTAACTACTTTCGCTGATAAATTAGGTCGCTATATTCAAGGCCACTTGTTGAGACGTGGTCTTTTTTTTCAATTAATTGCCAATGACTCAGGTCAATGTCTGCAAAAAATGCGTCGCCTGCAAATTCAGCATGTACTTTTGTAACATAAAGCTTAGTGGCGTGCTTCAAACCGACTTTATATAACTCTGCACCTCCGATTAAAAAAGGCTCTGTGTCGCCCTTACATAAGGCAATAGCATTCTCCAGCGAGCTGGATACCAGTGCACCTCCCACTTCGTATGATTTATTTCTCGTCACAATCACAGTGGTGCGTCCTGGTAATAAGCGACCCAGAGATTCGTAAGTTCTGCGTCCCATAATGATGTGATGACCCATGGTAAGCGCTTTAAACCGCTTTAAATCCTCAGGCAAGTGCCATGGCAGAGTATTGTTGTAACCAATTACATTGTTTTTAGCAAACGCTACGATAAGAGAAAGAGCTTTCATAAACGTATTATACTAGCCTAACTTTATAAGTTTTAATGCATTCGTTAGCTTGTTGTGAAATCTTTACGTAATAAGATTGTCAGTATTGACTTGCAAATTACCTATCCAAAATCATTTTTAAAGCTACTGTTGATTGGCTTCGCATTGGTTATGCTGCCTTTGCTGGTAGCGTTTGTAAATGCCAATATTTATTTTGGCAAACTTACCAAGCAAAGTTTATTCAATATGTCACAGGCGGTTGAAACAACGCGCCAAAGCCGTATCCTGCTTGAGGAGCTTGCTGTGATGGAGCGTAGTGCGCGGCAATATTTTATATTGCACGATAAATTATTACTAACGAACTATCTTAATGCTCACGATCAATTCAGCAAAGCAACTGGTACTTTATTGCAATTACCGATTGCAAAATCGCTAGAGCCAGAATTAAAGCAGTTTGCCAAGCAAGAAAATAGTTTATTTACAACTATAAGCAATGCCGATGAAGAGACGACGTTTGACCAAAACATGATCGACTCTTTTGCAGACTTAACTGATCAAGCAAATAAAATTGTTAATGAGAACAATCAATTAATTGATTATGAATCTACCCTATTTAAAGCCAATGTTACACATACTCAGCAAGTATTATTTTGGCAAACGCTTACACTTATACCACTAGCAATATTGATTGCTGGCTTGATTACCTGGATGATAGCAAGGCCGATTCGCCGCATGGACGCTGCCATACGACAGCTTGGCAAAGGTAATTACGAACAAACCATTGAAATAAATGGCCCCGGCGACTTGCGCCAACTGGGATCGAGATTAGATTGGTTACGTATTGCATTAAAAGATTTGCATCAACAAAAACAACGCTTTTTACAACATGCTTCGCATGAGCTCAAAACGCCTCTTACCGCTATTAGAGAAGCCAGCGAGATATTAAATGACGGCGTTGCAGGAAAACTCAATCAACAACAAAGCGAAGTTATGCGCATATTGCGAGATAACAGTCTGCGCCTGCAAAAAATGGTAGAAAATCTGCTCAACTATAATGAGATTCAATTTAACTCATCGAAACTTAAGGCCGCCCAACAAACTCTTAGCAATATACTAAAAGAAATAACTCAAGCTTACATTCTAACAATTACAAACAAAAATATTACTATGAATGTAACCATTGAAGACATTGCAATACAGATGAATACTGAAAAATTACGTACCGTGCTAGATAACTTAATATCCAACGCAGTAAAATTTACTCCGAACAATGGTGACATTAGTATCACAGCCACACAATCGAAATCTGTCATCACAATTGAAGTTAAAGATACAGGTCCTGGCATTAGCGAAGCAACTAAAGCCGGGCTTTTTGACCCGTTTTATCGCGGCGAACAACCCAATAACAATTTAGTCAGCGGCAGCGGCCTAGGCTTATTTATCACAAAAGAGGCAATCAACGCACTAAATGGTGAAATTAGCTTGGCACCCACACAATTTGGCGCACATTTTATATTTCATTTACCTAGTTCACAGCTAAGGCCCAATAATTAACATCATGAATATGCGCACTTTATTGATCACAATTTTGCTTTGCTTAATCTCTGTGGCCTGCGTTAGCCCAGTTTCTAAACAAGGTATTGGGGTTAAGGTTAATCCAACAAAAAACAATGATGCTAATGAGTTTTTAATTTTTGCCGAAACATTTTCCAATTTATCCACTGAGGCACAAAAAAAAGAACTTATAGAGACAAATCAGGCGCTAGCACTTAACCCAAATGAACTTTTACGTCGCATGAAATTAGTCATGATATATGGCTTACCAAGTAGTAGTTTACCTGATACAGCAAAAGCACAAAATCTATTACAACAAATGTTGCAAGAGGATATTCTATCTAACTCGCAATTAGCTTTTGCTCATGTATTGTTTGATTATTTAGTCGCTACTAATAAAGTTAATAAAATCAATCATGATGATCAAAAGCACATTGAATTACTGCAACAAAAAAATGATGCCTTACAACTCAAACTAGACGCTGCTCAGCAAAAACTGGATGACCTCAAGAAAATAGAAAAGTCGATGGGCGAACGCGAAATCGCGCCAAAAAAATAATGACTAAACACATTTTAGTAGTAGATGACGACGCCGATATTCTAAAATTATTAGAGATGCGCCTAAGCGCAAGTGGCTATCAAGTAGCCAAAGCACACTCCGCACAAGAAGCACTCACTTTATTTAATATGAAACCCGCAGCACTAGTGATAAGTGATTTACGTATGCCAGGCATGGATGGCTTTGCACTATTTGAGGCCATGCATCAACTTGATCCAACGCTGCCTTTTATTTTACTCACTGCACATGGCTCGATACCCGAGGCTGTGCGTGCTACACAGCATGGAGTATATAGTTTTTTAACTAAACCTTTTGACAGTAAAGATTTGTTACAGCAAGTAGCGAACGCGTTAAAAATTACTACCAGTAATTTCAATCAACTACATGATGAAAATGATAATTGGCGTGCAACTATTATCAGCAGCAGCCAACAAATGCAGAGCTTGTTAGCCCAAGCAAAATTAGTAGCGGCCTCAGATGCAAGCGTGCTAATTCAGGGAGAAAGCGGCACTGGTAAAGAACTGTTTGCCAAAGCTATTCATCAAGCCAGCTTACGCTGTAACCGGCCATTTATAGCCATTAACTGTGCTGCTCTACCTGAAAATCTTTTAGAATCAGAGTTATTTGGACATAGTAAAGGCGCGTTCACTGGGGCAATACGCGACCATCATGGCCTCATTAAAAATGCGGATGGCGGCACACTCTTTTTGGATGAAATCGGCGATATGCCACTTGCCATCCAAGCCAAGCTGCTGCGCGCTCTGCAAGAACGCGTCATTCGACCTGTCGGCTCTACTAATCACGTGGCAATTGATGTGCGAGTAATTTGCGCCACCCACAAAAATCTAATCGAAGAAATGCAAAAAAAACAATTTCGTGAAGATTTATACTATCGAATTAATGTTGTCAACTTAGAAATCCCCTCACTCGCTACCAGACGTGAAGACATACCGCTTTTAGCCAATTATTTCTTGACAAATTTAAGCAAGAAGTATCACAAAAAAATTAATGGCTTTGCCCCTGAGGCTCTTGAAATTATGCTTGCTGCACCATGGCCTGGCAATGTACGGCAATTACAAAACATCATCGAACAAGTTTTGGTGCTTTCGACCACGACCATTATTAGCAGTAAATTAGTTCAAAAAGCTTTGCAAGAAAATATTCCCAGCATGATTTCTTTCGATTTCGCTCGTAACAACTTTGAGCAGCAATATTTAATCAATCTACTCAAAGCCACACAAGGTAATGTTACACAGGCAGCACGTATCGCAGATCGCAACCGTACTGATTTTTATAAATTACTCCAACGTCATCACATTAATCCTGCATTGTTTAAAGATTATCATCACTCAGAATAATGTCTCCTATTTGCGACAAAAATTTTCTATATTTTTCATTCACTTAATAATTTAATAACAAATTATGTCGCTAATTAGAGACATAATATTCATGCTAAACATTTTTGAACCTTTATTAACTTATTGTTTTTAATAATATATATTATATGGCATGGCAATTGCTAAATATTCATTACTGTATATAAATACAGTAACTTTTTAATTGCCTAGGAGTACACCCATGTTGAAATTACGTATGTTAAATTCTACTTATAGAACGATTGCAATTACCTCATTTGCAAGTTTATTTTTTTGTGGTATCACAACTCAATCTGCTTTGGCTGAAACAAAAGCTCCGGCCAATGTAATTGTTGCAGAAGCTCAAACTGATGCTGATTTTAAAAAACTTGACGTTAATGGCGATCATAAAATTTCACTTAAAGAAGCAGTTAAAGACAAAGCATTAGCTGCAAGTTTTGATAGCGTTGACGCGAATAAAGACGGGAGCATTTCACCTGAAGAGTACGCAAGCTACAAAGCAAGTAAGGACATGAAGAGTTCAGATGGAGGAGCACCTACCGCTGCGCCAGCTACAAATTAATTCTAATAACTCGAATACTACAAGTCTCCCCTTAGGATTGTAGTTTTAGCCACACTGTTATGCAGTGTGGCTTTTTTTAATTTTCTAAGCATAAATAAAAACACCCTGCCGAAGCAGGGTGTTTATTAAGTACTAACTTGTATTAACTTATAATTAAAGTGCTAATTATAGAGCAAACACTGTCAATGCACCGCCGCCAGGAGCCGCGTTGTATT